>ERZ791885.44-NODE-44-length-110349-cov-4.588681_pt1 | contig 110349 bp, 90 predicted proteins | sample MGYA00510159_ERZ791885 | MGnify/ENA primary metagenome ERZ791885 (study PRJEB30046, sample SAMN00792054) | human gut metagenome | study: EMG produced TPA metagenomics assembly of the A metagenome-wide association study of gut microbiota in type 2... | reverse complement strand
GATCGGCAAGGGAACGCAGCCGCAGCAGGCGGAGAGCGGGATACACATTTACAATTATATCATATATCTAAAAGAGAAGGCGTATAGTTGTGTGTTTTTCGAAAAAATTATTACATTCGAAAATAGTATTAGTGCATTTTGCCCTGAAAATGGATATTTTTAAAAATTTATTATTTATTAGTGAGAATGTGAGTATCGGGGGATAAAAAAGATAGTTATAATGGCATTATCAAATAGTTGCTGATATGAAAAAGGGGAAAGGAGTTTTACAGATTATGAAAAAGAAACAAACCGGAAAATTTATGGCAATGGCATTGACTGCGGCAATGCTGGGAGGCATGCTGGCCGGCTGCGGAAACAATGCGGCAAACGCTCCTGCGGATACGACGCCGGCGCCGGAAACACCGGCTGCGGAATCTTCAGCGGTACAGGAGAGTACGCCTGCAGAGGAAACACCCGCTGCAAGCGGCGAGCAGGTGACCATTAAGGTTGCACATTGGGATTCTTATACGGAGCCTTCCACACAGATGCTGGTGGATGGATTTGAGGCGGCAAATCCCAATATTAAGGTAGAACTGATTGATATCGCATCCGGCGAATATTCCAATAAGCTGACTGTTATGCTTAACGGCGGGAATGATTTGGACGTGGTTTGGGTAAAGGATCCTGACAATACGCCTTCCATCGCAGAAAGAGGACAGCTGGAGGATCTGACTCCTTATATAGAAAAAGACGGCGTGGATATTGCGGCGATGAACGGATCGGACGCCCTGAAGCTGGACGGCAAGCAGGTAGCGCTGCCGGTGAGTACCGGTTTCTATGTACTTTATTATAATAAGGATATTTTTGACGCGGCAGGAGTGGATTATCCCGGAAATGACATGACCTGGACGGAATTTGAGGAGCTGGCGAAAAAAGTGACCAGCGGCGAAGGCAATGACAAGAAATACGGCGCTCTTTTCCATACCTGGCAGGCATGCGTACAGAACTGGGCTGTTCAGGATGGCAAGCATACTATCCTCGATACGGATTACAGCTTTATGAAGCCTTATTATGAAATGGCTCTGCGCATGCAGGACGAAGGAACCGTTATGGATTATTCCACACTGAAAACCGGAAATATCCATTATTCCAGCGTATTCATGGAAGGCCAGTGCGCTATGATGCCTATGGGCAGCTGGTTCATGAGCACTATGATAGAAAAGACAAAAGCGGGAGAAACAAGCGTGAACTGGGGTGTAGCCACACTGCCTCATCCCGATGGAGTGGAAGCCGGATGGACGGTTGGATCCACAACTCCTATGGGTGTAAGCGCCGGCTCCAAATATAAGGATGCTGCATGGGAATTCGTAAAATACTGCAGCGGCGAAGAAGGCGCAAAGATTTATGCTGACTGCGGTATGATTCCCGCAAGAATGAACGCGGATACCATCAAAGCCCTGGCTGCTCTGGATGGTATGCCGGAAGGACTGGAAGAAGCTCTTCAGACCAAACATGTTGCCATGGATCGTCCGCTCGAAGTACATTCCGCAGAAGTAAACCAGATGCTTGGCGAGGAACACAGCCTGATTATGATTAAGGAATTGTCAATTGATGACGGCCTGGCGGAAATGGGCGAAAGAAGCAAGGAAATTCAGGGCAAGTAATTTGTAAAGAAATCATATCTGCGAAGATACGAAACAGTTACAGCAAATCAACGCGGGGAGGCGGCAGGGAAATGGTGCCGTCTCCCTTTCAAAAAGGAAAATGAGGTATGACTATGGCAGCATCAGGTAAAAGCAAAAAGAAAATGTCCCTGAACCGGAGAAATACGCTGGTGGGACTGTCCTTCATACTGCCAAATTTCATAGGATTTTTTATCTTTGTTATGATACCGGTGGCCTTTTCGCTGATGCTCAGTTTTGCAGACTGGGACGGTTTCAACCCTATGAAGTTTGCAGGACTTGACAATTTCGTCGCTATCTTCAAAGACCGGGTATTCCGGGGATCTATCTGGAAAACCCTGTATTTCAGCGCGTTTACCGTATTCTTTTCCATGTGCGCATCCCTTGGCCTGGCGATTCTCCTGAACCAGAGACTGAAGGGAAAGGGAATTTTCCGCTGCGCCATCTTTTTCCCTTATGTGGCTTCCACGGTTGCGGTGGCTGCGGTATGGAATTCCCTGTTTCGTGACATCGGGCCGATCAACTCTATTTTAAGGGCGCTTGGGGTGGCGAACCCTCCCGGCTGGACGGCAAGCACCGCCTGGGTCATTCCGGCTCTCATCATTGTGAACATATGGAAAAACATGGGATATTTTATGATTGTTTATCTTGCGGCTCTCCAGGATATCCCGGAGTCCCTGTATGAAGCGGCCCGCATAGACGGAGCGAATTCCATGCAGTGTTTCCGGGGCATCACCCTTCCGATGCTGACTCCCAGCACATTTTTCGTGGTCATGATGCTTACCATCAATTCCTTCAAAGTATTTGATTTGGTGTATCTGATGACGGAAGGCGGGCCGGGCAATGCTTCCACCATGATGAGCCAGTACATTTATAACAGGGCTTTTATCGCCTGGAATTATGGGGAAAGCAGCGCGGCTGCCATGATCCTGTTCCTCATTTTAGGGCTGCTGACACTACTGCAGTTTCGGATGGAGAAAAAATGGGTGAGTTACATGTAGTAAGATGCGGATAATAACAGCGCCGTTTTGTGTGCGGCGGAAATGTGAGGAATGAAATGACGAGAGCGAGAAAACAGACGCTGGTAAAAATAATCAGTTATATTTTATTAATTATCCTGACGGCAGCCACCTTAATGCCCCTGCTGTGGATGCTGAGCGCTTCGCTGAAGACGAATACGGAGGTATTCAGCGCCAATTTCCGATGGATACCTGCGGTGTTCCAGTGGAATAATTACGTGAAAATATGGAGTAAAATACCGCTTGCCACCTTTACCTTCAACACAGTTAAACTGACTGTTATAATCACGTTTATCCAGGTTATCACTTCCAGCTTTGCGGCTTACGGATTTTCCAAATGTAAATTCAAAGGGCGCGATGTACTGTTTCTGTGCTATGTGGCTACTATCGCCATTCCCTGGCAGGTATATATGCTGCCCCAGTACAGCATGATGAATAAATTCCATCTGGTGGATACCCATACAGGCTATGTGCTGATGCAGAGCTTTACGGCCTTCGGCGTTTTCCTGATGAGACAGTTTTTCATGTCCCTTCCCAATGAACTGCTGGAGGCGGGCAGGATAGACGGACTGAGTGAATACGGCAATTATTTCCGTATCGCGCTGCCGCTTTCCAAACCCAGTATTGCCACGATGACTATTTTCAGCTTTGTGGCAATATGGAATGATTATATGGGGCCTCTGATTTATTTTAACAGTACTTCAAAAAAGACAATCCAGCTGGGAATCAAGATGTTTATCGGTCAGTATTCCACGGAATATGGACTGGTAATGGCGGCGAGTGTGCTGTCTTTGATTCCGGTGCTGATTATTTTCCTGGGCGGACAGAAATTTTTCGTGCAGGGGATTGCATCCAGTGGGATTAAGGGGTGAGGTGAAACATTCCGTCCCCCTTTCCGCCCGCAGAGGCTATGCGCTGCCTGCCCGGACCGGAGGTCCCCTTTCTTTCCGCAGCCGGCCCCGGCTATACTGAGGTCCTTGCAGGGGACGCTTTCGCTCGGATAAACACGCAGCGGTACTAAGGTTGCAGAGGACGCAACCTAAGGACCGGCGTGTTTATGACGCCCCTTACAGGATCCTCAGCATAGCCGGGGCCGGCTGTGGAAAGAAGGGGAACCTCCGGTCCGGGCAGGCAGCGCATAGCCTCTGCGGGCGGAAAGGGGGACGGAATGTTGCGCAGGTATTGGAAAGGGCGTGTTTGAGGATGAACTGTGGTGGTTCGGAGATTCAAATACGCTTTTTATATAGTGTGGTATGAGGATAGGGAAGAAAATAAAGAGAGTGTGGTAATGGGGGGATATTGAAGGCGGTTGTATAATGAAAAAAGCAGGATAATGAAAGAAACAGAACAATGAAAGAAGCAGGGTGACGAAAGAAGCAGGATAATGAGGGGGTGGGGAAATTAGGGTAGTAAGGGGGCGGAAGTTGTGAGAGAATGTGGGTAGTGGGTTGGGTGGAGTATGATGAGGAAAGCTACGGGAGGATGGAGTTATGAGGAATTTGGAGAAGTTTTGGTGTAATGATCATTTGGAGGAAGTGGCTGGGGATTGCGGGAGGTATTTTCCCGGGGGGAAAGAGGCTTGTCTGGAGCAGGCGGAGCGTATTCTGAAGAATAGTTTTGTTTTTCAGGAGCATTGGGAGATGGAGCGGACGCATGAGGCTGTGGTTTTTGGGGATAAAATTGAATGGGATGCGGTTCCGTTCGGGGATCCGGAATGGCTTTATGCGTTGAACAGGCATACTTGTTTTCTGATTCTGGGGAAGGCATGGAGGTATAGGTGCGGGGAGAAGGATGAAGCAGGGCGGAGTAAGGCGCTGGAATATGGAAAAAAGTTTGTGGCGCTTTTGGAGGATTGGCTGGAAAATGCTCCGCTTGCTCCGGAAAGCAGGAATGGGACGTGGCGCAGTCTGGAAGCGGGGATTCGGGTTGAGTTCTGGCTTAAAAGTATGGCTTTGTTTGATAACTGTCCTCTTTTTACGGAGGAAATCCGGGAAAGGATGGAGGTTTGTCTGCGTGAGCATGCGGAGTATCTGCTGGAGGTGAATCTTCCTTTTCACCGGCTGAGCAACTGGGGGATTCTTCAGAATCATGGGCTGCTGCTTCTGGGGCTTTATTTCGGGGAAAATGGCTGGATTCAGGAGGCGGTGAGGCGTCTGGATGAAGAAAGTCATCTGCAGGTTTTCCGGGACGGAACGCAGTGGGAGCAGAGTCCTATGTATCATGGGGAGGTGTTGTACTGTCTTCTGGACAGTCTGCTGCATTTGAAGCGTTTTGACAGGCCGGCGCCGCGCAGGCTTTGGGAGAAGGTGCGGAAAATGGTTTATGCTCTGGCGGCCTGGTGTAAGCCTGACGGGCATATGCCCTGTCATGGGGACAGTGATGATATTGATGCGCGGGATTTGATCGCGGAGGGCGCTGTGCTTTTTAAGGACGGCAGGCTGAAGTTCCTGGCTCATGGGATATTGCTGGAGGATAATCTTTGGAATTTGAGCTGGGAGGAGAAGGCTTTTTATGACGGACTGGAGGCCAGGGAGCCGGAGGAGGCGTCACGGGCACTGACGGACAGCGGAAATTATTTTTTGAGGGATGGTTTGGGAGCGGATTCGGATTATCTGAGGTTTCACTGCGGATGTATGGGGAGCGGGCATGGGCACGGCGATCAGCTTCATGTGGATTATTTTTCTCATGGAGAGGATATTCTTGTGGATGCCGGGCGGTATACTTATGTGGATAATGATATCCGCAAGCGTCTGAAGGAGCCTGCCGCCCATAATACGGTGTGTATAGACGGCGAAAATTTCTGTGAGTGTGTGGATAGCTGGGGCTACAGCCGTATGGCTCTGCCCTGGAAGGGGGAATACTGTTTCCTTCCGGGGATGGGAATGGTGTCGGGCGCTCATCTTGGGTATCTGGATAGAGGGGTGTTTCCCGTGCGCAAGGCTGTTTTGCTGGCAAAGGGGCTTGTGCTGCTGTGCGATGCTTTTTATTCCTGTGGGCAGCAGGGACAGGAAAATCCGCAGGCGGGGAATGCGGCCGGAAATAGGGGGAAAGCGGCTGCTCACAGCTATCAGTCCCGTTTCCATTTTGGAAAACAGGGGATTGCGGAGGCAGAGGACGGCGGTATCTGGTTTCATTCCCCGGGAGTGCAGGCAAGGATGCTGTGCCTTAATGGGAAGTGCCGTGTGACAAAGGCGGAGATATCCACAGAGTATAATCAGCTGTCGGAAAGCTTTTGTGTGGAAAATACGTGGGAGGCTTCCGGTTTTACTTCTCAGTTTACTGTGGTGGCGGCTGCCGGGGCAAAAGAGCAGCTGGAGCTTTCCGCGGAGCTTCTTTCGGTTTCCATGGTCAGAAATGGCCGGACGCTTTCCGGGGAAGAGGCGGAAGCTATACGGATTGTGAAAAATGGGGCTGAGTATGTGGTGATAGTATGCCATCAGGAACTGATCAGTGAGGTGGATATATTTACGGCTGGCGGATATGAGTCCTATGGGAAGCTTATGGTATTCATGCCGGAATGTGCGGAGGGGGAGGTCCTTCAGTATTAGTGGGTGTTTGGATTGGTCCGGGAAAGGCAGGGAGATAAGTGGAAAGACCGAATGTGCTGATATTGATGAGTGATGAGCATCGTTATGATGTCTGCGGATTTGCGCAAAATACGGTGGTACGTACGCCGAACCTGGATCGTCTGGCAGAGGGGGCCGTGATTTTTGACAATGCCTATACTCCTTCACCGGTATGTATCCCTGCGCGGCAGTGTATGGCGGCGGGGCAGTATCCGCGTACCTGCGGCGTGGAAAGTTTCGGGGAGGATTTGGAGCCGAATTACCGTACTTTTGCCAGAATATTCAGTGAGCACGGATATCAGACGGCGGCCTGCGGAAAGCTTCATCATCTGGGGCTGGATCAGATGCAGGGCTGGAGGTACCGGATAGCCGGAGATACGGAGGTTGCGGTCAGCTATTACAGGAAGCAGTCGGGAGACGGGGAGGCAGTCTATCAGTTTGATTCCCGTTTGAAGTGGGATGATAAAAAGGAAATTCTTCGGGCGGGGTCCGGCGATCCGGTACATGCCAGGGAGGACAGGCTGACAGTGGAGGGCTGCCGGAATTTTATCCATGGATATTTTGTGGACAGCTTTTATGACAGACCCAAAAGAGAGGAACCGCTGATGCTGTATGTGGGGCTTCGGAATCCCCATTATCCCTATATTGCTTCACAGGAATTGTTTGATTATTATCTGAATCGTGTGGAGCCCTATACGAATACGGCTCCATCCGCCCATCCCTTTTTGGGACGCTGTTCCAATTGTCCCCCGCTGGTAATCGGCGGGGAGGTGACGATGCGGGAGGTGAAGCGCGCCATGGCGGCCTATTATGCCAATGTGGAAACCGTGGATACCCAGTTTGGCCGGATACTTCATTATCTGGAGGAGGCGGGAGAAAACCTTGATGACTGGATCATCCTGTATACCTCCGATCACGGGGAAATGCTGGGAGAACATTCTATTTGGGAGAAACAGCGTTTTTATGAAGGGAGCGTCCGTGTTCCTTTCTTTATCCGGTATCCTCGGCGTTTTGCGCCGGGCCGGTGCCGTAAAAACGTGAACCTGATTGATATTTATGCCACTCTTTGCGAACTTTGCGGCAGTCCGGCTCCTGAGGGGCTGGAAAGCCGGAGTCTGACGGGGCTTCTGGAAGGCCGCGGCGAAGACTGGCTGGATGAGACCATATCCCAATGGGGCGGACGTAACCTGATGATAAAAAACGGGAATTTGAAATATCATTATTATGGAGACGACGGTTCGGAACTGCTGTTTGATCTGGAAAAGGATCCGGAGGAAAACAGAGATTTTGGAAGAGAGCCGGGATATGAAGAGCAAATGGCATATTTCAGACGGAGAAGGGAAGAAATTGGATTTTAAAAGGAAATAACCGGTATGGCAAGAGAGAAAGGGCGGGAAGACGGCGCGGAACACTCAAAGGAGAGTGAGCCCGCGGCCGTTTTCCCGCCTTTTTTGTTATTTATCTGTTTCCGTATATTTAGGGATGAGAGTCAGGTTATCCAGCTGTTTTTCCGCTTCTTTTTTCCCGTCCTCATTCAGCTGGTTATAATAATTGAGAATACGCTCCACTTCAGGAGGAAGATCCTTCAGATATTCCCAGCCGAGAAGATACGGAGGGGAGCATTGGAGAATCTCTGCCAGCATTACAATTTTTTCATAAGGAATATTTTTGATTTCTCCGCATTCATATCTCTGGGCGGTGGCCTCTGTGATGTGCAGGGCTTCCGCGATTTGCTTTAATGTCAGATTGAGCATGGTTCGGCGCTCTTTCATACGGGCGCAAAGCAAAGAATTAATATTCTTGGAATTAGCATTCTTGGAATTAACATTATCAGAGTTATTATTTTTGGAAGAAGGATTCATGATATCACCATTTTATAATTAATCGTTTGTTTTAGTCCATCAGGGCATTCCGTGTATGTTTGGGAAAAAGGACGCGAAATATATAAACAATATAACATAAACTTACGCAGAAAGCAATAAATGCGAGAAAAGAAACAAATAATTCTAAAATGAAAATGTATTTCAAAAGAAATCGGAACGATATCGAAAGAATTAATTGACATCAGAATAGATACTATGATACTATTAATACGTAATAAGTAAGTTCTGGAGGAGCAGCATGAGTATGACGTATAAAGTGAACGTTATGATCCTGCGGGATCAGGCAGAGAGGAGAGGAATCCGTTCTGTGGAGGAGCTTTCCGAAATAAGCGGAGTTAACAGGGATATGCTTTTACCTGTATTAGAGGGGAGAAGTCTGCCTTCTTTTGACATCATGCTGAAGCTTGCGTCGGCATTGGAGCTCTCTCCGGAATTGGCCGGAAGAATTTTTTTTGATGATAACTTACGTGATGAGTAAGGAAGAGGAGGGCTATGGGGAAGGGAAATGTGTGGGTGGACCTGGCGGGAGAGGGCGGAGTGCCTCTTTTCAAAAAGTTTGCCATGTTTGATTCCGGGTTCGTACCGGCAGAACGAACCTGCAGGGATGCTGCATTATTCAGACGCTGCCGGATATCATCTCTGCGCATGGATTTATTTATCGGAGAACCGGCCGCGGAATTCGGCAGTATGGTTGAGGAAACACCGGAGGGGCTCCATTACAATTGGGAGAAAGCGGATCGGCTTGTGAAAGTTCTGGAAAAAAATGGAGTATCGCCTTATTTTTCCTGGTGCTATGTTCCTCTGCCGGTTCAGCCGGAAGGCGGAAATTTCCGCAGTGTTCCGGCTGACTGGGAGAAGTACCGGGAAATCATGAAGGATTTTGCCGCTCATTTCAAACAGATGGGTTCTCCGCTGGGATACCAGGAAATTTATAATGAACCGGTGAATCCGGGCGCTTTTTTTGACGGAACACCGGAGGATTACCATACCTTATATGAATATGGGGCTTTGGGAATCAGGGACGGGGATCCGGAGGCCCTGGTGGGAGGGCCGGCAGAAGCTTTTGTCCTTCCTCCTTCCGAATGCAGGGATAATGCCTCCCGTTTCCTGGATTACATACAGAGAAAAGAACTGCCCATGGACTTTTTCTCTTTTCATACCTATGGGTTCCGGGAAAAGATTTATCTGGAGCGTCTCCGGCTGATGCGGAGTGTGCTGGGCAGAAGAGAATATTTTAACCATGTCGGCATCCACGTGAATGAAATGAATACGGTGCCGCCTCCGTGGCCCTATCGGAAGACAATCCTGGAACAGCAGGCTCTTCTGCCGCAAATCCTGACTGTAATAGAGGATTTTCTGGAAGAGACGGATGTGGAACTGGTACATTGGGCGCAGATGCTGGATTCCGGTGTGGATGCACTGGGGCTGACAGATCATCTGGGCAGGCTCAGGCCCGGTTATTTTGCCTTTGAGCTTTATGCCAGGATGCCGGCAGGACGGGTGGAAAGCAGCTGTGATGACAGGCTGGGCTGCATGGCTTCGGCGGATGAACAGCGTTTTTCTGCGATAGTCTGGAACAAATCGGATGAAGTGGTGGAATTGTCTGAAAGCATTTCCGGGATTCCAGACGGGTTTAGCCAGGTGGATGTGTGTATTGTGGATTCGCTGTTCCTGGACGGGCTGGCCCGGGATCCGGGGCTGCGGCTCCGGCGGTATATGAGCCTGCCGGTAAGCGGAGGTGAAGTCAGGCTGAGCGGAATTCTGCTGGGTATTTCCGATGTGATATATATGGAAGGAAATATGCCCGGTCCGGGGAAAATGACGGTGAATCCGGGACTTCGTATCGGTCAGATCCTGCACTATTATCCGGACCGGTGGAAAAGATGCTATGCGGATTACGATGCGGACAGCGGCTGTGTGTTCCTCGGGGCAAACGGCTGCGGAGGAAAGCTGACAACAGTATCCCTGAAAATACAGGGGGCAGGCGGCAGGCTTAAGATTGTCAGGAACAGAATATCAGGAAAAGCGGATCTGGCTGTCCGCATGGATTATTATACTTCGGAATATGTCAGCGCCGTCAGGTTTGGCGGCATCATGGAAGCGAAGAGTTCCATGGAAGCAGAGTCTTCCATGGAAGAAGAGCCTTCCAGGGAGGAATTTGGCAGGGGAACGAAACGGCCCGCCGATTATTTGGCGGAGGAAGCGGAGGATATCCTGGATTTGGAGAGGTATGCACCGGCAGGGTGGGAGGGAGAAGGCCTGCTTTCCTTCCTGGCGGCGGATGCATCCGATGACTACAGGGAAGTTATCCGGCTGAAAGCGCCGGTATCCAGGGCTTTCGGAAGCCTGCTTGATTAATAATATAACCAAAAGAAAAAGGAGAGGCTTATCTATGAGAAAAAGAAAAATGACACCCTTACTTGCCCTGGCCATGTCCGCCATTCTGGTATTATCCCAGGCGGGCTGCGGGAGCGGCGGCAAAGATACCGGGGAAAGCACGGCTCCGGCTGCCGCCGGAACACAGGCTGAGACGGCACAGGAGGCTAAAGAGCCGGCGGAAAAGGGAGATCCCTTTGGAAAATACGAAGAACCGGTGAAGATGACAGCCATGACAAGCATTGCCACTACCGCATCGGCTACGGATTATGAGAACAGTCTCTGGAGCGCCAAAATGAGAGAGTTGTTTAATATCGATATCGAATATGTATTTCTGGCGGCAAAGGAACAGTATGACGAGAGAGTGAATCTGATGCTGGCCAGCGGGGATCTGCCTGATGTGATGAATGTATCCCTGACACAGATGCATCAGATGATAGAGGCAGGACTGCTTCAGCCCCTTACTGATGTGTATGACGGTTATGTGACAGATCAGGCAAAGGAGGCCATGACAAAGGACGGGACATTTCCTTTTGACGCAGCAACCGTGGATGGAGAGCTGTACGGCATACCCTGGGTACAGCCCAGGATAGAAACCTGCCATGCCCTTTTTGTGAATGAAAAATGGAGAAAGGACAATGGCCTGCCGGAACCCGACACCTGGGAAAATTTCGAAAAAATGATTTATGCCTTTGCTGATGGGGACCCCAACGGAAATGGGATAAAGGATGAATTCGGCATAGGCCTGACAAAGAAAATCTGGGATACGGGATTTGAAGCGACCAGTATTGCCAATGCGTTCGGCGCGTATCCCAATGCCTGGATCCAGGGGGCGGACGGCAATATAGTATATGGAAGCGTACAGCCGGAGATGAAGCCGGTGCTGGAAAAGCTTGCCCAATATTACAAGGACGGCCTGATCGATCCGGAATTCATCGTAAAGGACTATGATACGGAAGCGGAGCTGGTGACAAAGGAACAGCTGGGGGCCATGTTCGGCATTCAGTGGACAGGCCTGATGGGAAGCTGTCTCCAGTCCCTGTATGAAAATTCTGCGGATCCGGATTCCCTGGAGTGGAAGGTTTACCCCATCCCTTCCGTGGATGGAAAAGAAACCTCACCCGTTGTATATGATTACAGCAGCCAATGGCTGGTGGTGAATAAGGACTTCGCCAACCCGGAGGCCGTGGCAAAAATCTGCAACTATATGCATTTCATGGGGCTGGGGCCTCAGGAAACAGGTCCGGAAGGGTATCCGGAGCTGGCCATATCCTATGAAGAATGGGAAAATATGTGGAATAATGATTCTTACCGTCTCTACAGCCCGGAAACGGAGCATGGAAACATAGACAGATGGGAGCACTGGTTCCAGGCCATGGAGGACGGGGACACCGCCTGGATAGACAGCAACTATCTGGCAAAGGATCAGTTTTATGCCATGCAGCGTTTTGCCGAGGATGGATCCAAAATGACCGACAACTTTGGAGAACCCTCCATAAGTGCGGCATCCTGGCAGTTTACCTACAGGCTTTGCGGACAGACCTTTATGTATGCCCTGGATCAGAAAGAGAAAAATAACCTGACCAGCGATCTTCGCGGTTCCTTCGTATCGGAATCCATGATAGAAAACCAGGCGGTGCTTGAGGATTTGGAAATCCAGACCTTTACCAACATCATTACCGGACAGTCGCCCGTGGATGAATTTGATTCCTTTGTGGAGCAGTGGAATGCGCTGGGAGGGGAAATGATCACCCAGGAAGTCAACGAATGGCATGAAAGCATGAGCGGCCAGTAAGAAATAAGAGTGTCCGGACGGCGGCAATAACCGCTGTCCGGGACAGTACGCAGGCAACGTATTCCAAGGAGGCAAAGCATGAAGGAACAAAAGAACATTATAATTACGAAACGCCGGCCTGCGCAGCGTCTGAAACAGAGCATGCCCTATTATCTGATGCTGCTGCCCGGCATGGTACTGCTCTTTATTTTTAACTATCTGCCCCTCTATGGCTGGAAGATTGCTTTTCAGAAATTCATACCGGCCAAAGGACTGTTCGGAGATCAGAAATGGGTGGGACTTTACTGGTTTCAATATATTTCCAAATATCCGGATTTTATCAGGGCGCTGCGTAATACACTGATGATTTCCCTGGGAAAGCTGGCTTTGGGAATCCTCATTGCCATTCTTTTTTCCATACTGATAAATGAAATAAGAAATTCAAGGCTGAAAAGAACCGTGCAGACGATTGTATATCTGCCGCATTTCCTGTCATGGATTATACTTTCCGGGGTATTGATTGATATCCTTTCCCCATCCACAGGCATCGTCAATAAGCTTATTATGGCCTTTGGCGGCCAGCCGGCTTTCTTTCTGGGGGATAACCGTTTTTTCCAGGGAACCATGATTGTGACGGATATCTGGAAGGAGTTCGGCTTTAACACAATTGTTTACCTGGCTGCCATAACGTCCATCGATCCCAGCCTCTATGAATCGGCGGTGATGGACGGAGCCAACCGGCTTCAGCAGATCATCCACATTACGCTTCCCGGAATGCTGCCTATCATCATGCTGATGCTGCTTTTAAATATAGGTTCGGTGATGAATGCCAACTTTGACCAGATTTTCAATCTGTACAGCCCTACGGTCTATAAGACCGGTGATGTGCTTGACACTCTGGTATACCGAATAGGTCTGGTCAATGCCAATTACTCACTGTCGACGGCGATAGGCATTTTTAAATCCATGGTATCCATGCTGCTTGTGGGAACCTCTTATTACAGCGCTTATAAATTTGCGGGTTACCGGATTTTCTAAGGAGGAACAGCCATGCCTATTTCAAAGGGAGAAAAAATATTTAATATAATCAACAGCATCTTTCTGACAGCAGTGGCCCTGTTCTGCCTGGCGCCCATGATTTACATGCTGGCGGTATCCTTAAGCGATAATGCCCAGGTAGTGGCAGGGAATGTGACCTTCTGGCCGAAAAAATTCACCACGGCTACCTATGAATATCTGCTCAGCTATAAGGCCTTCTGGAAATCCATGGGGATTTCCATCACGCGGACGGCACTCTCACTTGTACTGACGCTTTGTTTAACTGTCCTTTCGGCTTATCCGCTGTCCAAAAGTCCCGGGAAGTTTTATGGACGAAGTATTTTTGCCTGGTACTTTTTTATCCCCATGCTGATAAACGGCGGGTTGATTCCCACCTATATGATAATCAGCAGGCTTGGACTTATCGGAAGCCTGTGGGCGCTGATTCTGCCGTCGGCGGTTACGGTATTTTATGTCATGCTGCTGCTGAATTTTTTCCGCGGGCTTCCGGAGGAACTGGAGGAGGCCGCCCTGCTGGACGGCGCAGGGCAGTGGACTATCCTTGTCAGGATTTTCCTTCCGCTCGCGACACCGGCGTTGGCTACCATAGCTGTTTACTGCAGCCTGGCCCAGTGGAATGAATGGTTTAACGGCATTATTTATATGAAGACGCCGTCCCAATATCCATTGATGAGTTATCTCCAGGCTACGGTGCTGAATGTGGATATGGAAAGCCTGTCCGCGGAGGAGCAGATGAAAATGGCCTCCATCGGGACAGATACTTATCAGGCGGCCCAGCTTTTTATAGCGGCGCTGCCCATGCTTTGCATCTATCCGTTTATGCAGAAATATTTTACAAAGGGGTTGGTAATGGGAAGCGTAAAAGGGTAATATGAAAGGGAAAGAATGAGATTGCTGTCATTACACAAAAAGGCATATGGGAAAGAAAAGGGGGAATCAGATGAAACCGTTGGAAGATTACAGTGATATCAGAGGTTTTTGCTATTCAGGAGGATACCGGGTGCCGGAGGAACAGCTGAAAAGAGAACTGGGATATGCGGGGAGCCTGCGGCTTAACAGCACCAGAATCTGGCTGTCGGAACGGGAATACAGGAAAGCTCCAGGGGACTTTATAAAAAAGCTTTGTTCCTTTGTGGAAACGGCATGGGAAGCCGGCATCAGTACCATGCCTATTCTCTTCAATGGAAATGGGTTGGATCCGGGAGATTTGGAACAGGGATATGAGGAATGTGCAGACAGATATGTGAAAGACGTGGTTCAGGCTCTGAGGGGAGAGCCGGGGCTGATCATGTGGGATGTAATGAATGAACCCTCCTGCAACGACTATATTTTGGAAGCGGAAGGAGAGGAACGGAAAGCACGCTGGGAAAAGGTAAATGAATTCCTGCGCCGAAGCTGCGATAAGGTCAGAAGGCTGGATAATGTGAATGCGGTTACCATTGGCCATACCTATATGAGCGACGTGGAAGATACGATCGGAGAGGTGGATGTTTTCAGCTTTCATGATTATCTTCCTGTGCGCAGGCAAATCGAAGAAAGCTACCTGGCTGCCGAAGAACTGTCTGAAAGAACAGGGAAACCCTTTCTCAACAGTGAACTGTGCTGTCTCTGCCGTGCCAATCCTTATGATCTGGCCCTGGACATCTGCCGGGAGCATCATACCGGCTGGTATTTGTTTGAACTGATGATTACCGGTTACTGGTCGGATGTACATGGAATTTTTTATCCCGACGGAACGGTCCGGGACCCTTCCATTCCTGCGGCCGTTCTGGGCTTTCGCAGAAAAAGGGATGAGGGAATGGTATTTCCCAATGCGAATAAGGAAGGATATGCACAGCGCGGCGTGGCCATGGTACAGGAAGCTTTGTCGGAAAAAACAAAGGTTTTCCGGGCGGGAAGGAAATCCCTTGACGAGGTACTGGAGGCTGCAGAATTCTGCGCCAACCTGCTGGAAGCCTGCGAACTGGTTCCTATGTATGATCCGCCTACGGCACGCATAGCCCGTATCCGAAAAGCAGGGGATGAGAGGGAAGCCAGGAAGCTGGCTTATGAACTCGCTCTTCTGCTGCAGGAAAAGTGCCAGCTTTTGTGACATGCGGAGAGAAGAAAGGAGGGGCTGCGAATGAAGAGAAGATGGACGGAGGAAGAAGCATGGGCGTGGTATACTGCCCGTCCATGGATTTCCGGGTTTAATTTTATCCCCAGCGGTTCCATGACCGGGAACCTCTGGCTGTTCCAGGAATACGGCCATAAAGAAGCCTTCCGGGACGCCGCAAGGGAAATTGCGCTGGCAGCGGAGCTTGGCTTTAACAGTATCCGCATGGTTCTGCCTTTTGAGGTATACAGGCAGGAAAAGGAAGCTTTTTTCATCCACATGGATGAATTCCTGGAACTGCTGGGGGAATATGATATTACGTTGATGCCCGTGCTTTTCGGTGACTGCTGTGTGCCCCGGGAAAAGTACAGGACGCCGTGCCTGGGGCCGCAGCCGGAACCGGTTCCCGGCTATTTCGGGGGAAGCCCCGTGACACCCTTTGACGACAGCACACAGTCCGGGGAAAGTATAGGCTACAGCATCACCGACGATCCCGAAAACCGGCCTGTAATTGAGGAATATATAAAAGAACTGGCTTCGCGGTACGGACAGGATCCACGGATTCTGATGTGGAATGTATGGAATGAAGCCGGCAATTCCGGCAGGCTTTCGCAATCCTTGCCCATGATGGAGGCCGTATTTACCTGGCTGCGTGAGGCGGATGTGATGCAGCCCCTGACAGCGGACGTATGGGGAGCCGGTGCCGACAATCCTTACGGCTGGCTGAAAAAGCCCGGAATTTATGCGGAAATAGAAGAACATTCCATAGCGCTTTCGGATATTATCACCTTCCATTACTATGGTGATTATACCCATTCCAGACAATACGTTGACTTCCTGCGCCGGTTCAACCGTCCGCTGATCAATACGGAATGGCTGCACCGCCCCTTCCGCAGCCTGATACAGACCCATCTGCCCATGTGGAAAAAAGAAGGAGTGGGAAGCTATTTCTTCGGCTTTGTCAATGGAAAGAGCCAGTTTAATAATGTGTGGGAATTTATCAAAAATCTGCCGGATATCGACACCTCCCTTTGGATGCATGATATTTTCCATGAGGATTTCAGACCTTATGACAGAGAAGAAATAGAGGTTATCCGCGAATGCAACAGGGATAAAACACTGCCCGAAAACATTGGCAGAGTGAAGAGGAATTGAGAAAAAGAACAGATTAGGCAGGAAAAACAGGAATCATTGCCATTAACAGGAAATTCGATAAACCGCCGCAGTGACCGGAACAATGGCATGCGGCGGTCTTGCTTTGATGAAGTACTTTTTTGCCTTTCAGAAGATATTAAAATGTAGATTTGTTGTTGCAGTATGGGTAATAACATGCTAAAGTAAATACAAGCATAATTTTCTATGAATCCGGGCTTATACGCCATCTATTTTCTCTATTCTATTCAGAAACTCTATGCTTACAATCCATTTTAAACAGGCAGGAGCTGCTGAACGGAAGGTGATTATGCCCTTAATCTATTCCAGTAAGCTGGTGCAGATACCGGTTCCCCGCTTCGTGGTATTCTATAATGGGACGCAGGAACAGCCGGAAAGAAGGGTGTTAAGACTGTCCGATGCGTTTGAAAAGAAGGTGTCCTCCCCCGAACTGGAAGTGACGGTGACGATGCTGAACATCAATCCCGGAAATAACCGGGAGCTGATGGAGAAATGCAGAACGCTCAGGGAATACTGTATGTTTGTGGAATGTATCCGAAAATATGCGGAACAGATGGATATAGGGGAAGCAGTAGAGCGTGCGGTGACGGAATGTATCCGAAATGACATACTGGCGGATTTTTTGTCCGCGCAGAGAGCGGAGGTTATAGCGATGTCGATATTTGAATACAATGAAGAGGAAGAGATGAAAAAAATCCGTGCCGATGAATTCAGTGTAGGCAGAGAAAACGGGAAAGCAGAAGGAAAAGCGGAGTTTGTGATCGATCTGCTTGAGAATCTGGGAGAAATACCGGACAGTCTGCGGGAGAGAATTCTTTCAGAATCCGATCTTTCGCTTCTGAAAAAATGGTTTTCAGAAGCGGTCAAAGCCAAAACAGTTGGGGAATTCATGGAGCAGGCAGGCCTGTCAGAAAACACCTGAGTGCCGGGAATCCCGCTCTGTTGAATGGCATGGCAGGCTGAACTGTAACATTTTTTACAAAAAAATAAGGGTGCCGACAAAAAAACATTGTCGATGCCCTTAATTATACACAGTTTGACCCTGAAGTGAACGGAAAGGCAGTTCTGCCGGCAGCTTCTTATGGGCATAAAAAGGAGAACGGAAGATGAAGATTACCTGGTTTGGAACGGCCTCTATTTTACTGGAATCGGAAGGAGAAAAGCTGCTGTTTGATCCCTTTGTGCATCTGGCGGGAGGGAGCAACCCCAATTCTCTTGAAGATTTCCCGGCGGATACGGATATCTGTATTACTCATGGTCACGTGGATCATCTTTTTTTCCTGCCGGATCTTTTGGCAGAGCAGGATATTACCGTATATGGAACAAAAGCGGTTATGGATACTCTGGAAGGCTGGGTGGAAGAGACCGGTTCTCTTGTGCAGGCGGAGCCAGGCTGCAGCTGGCACATTGGAAATATGAAGATTACCATGCTGAAAGGACAGCATACAAGGTTTACTGCCCGGATGGTGCTGCGGAAGCTGATTAATCCCCGGCTGTTCCGCTATTTCAGGAATACCCTGTTTTTAGCCTGGGCACATCCCAAATTTCCTGAAAAGGGAGAAACGGTTGCCTATCAGATTGATGCGGAAGGAAAAAGGATTCTTTTGCTGGGCAGCATGGCCCTGGATAAGAATACGATATATCCGACGAACGTGGATCTCCTCATACTGCCTTTTCAGGGAAGGGAGAATATGGCGGAAGCTGCAATGGAGATTGTGGATGAACTGAAGCCCCGCCGTATCCTGTTGGATCACTTTGACGATGCCTTCCCGCCGGTATCGGAAGACGTGGACACCAGACCCTTTAAGCGGGCTATTGCCCTGAAGCATCCGGAAATCAAGGTGGTAAAGCCCAGGGCGGGCAAACCTGTGGCAGTATAGATTTCCAATAAATATACTAGGCGCTGACGGCTTCCTGAAAATTCTGTACACAGAAGGATTTTCAGGAAGCCAAATTATTCTCTAAGCTGTGTTATTTCTGAATCAAAAGTATATTTTATCTGCCTGGAATCAATACCGAAAAAGGAATTCGGCATTCTAAAAGGCAGAAAAAGATCATAAGAAAAAAGAGAAAACGCCATATTCCGGTATGCTTCCTTATAGTAGGGGAAAGCTTTTATCAGACAGTTTTTATTTTGATGAAGCAGTATCGTATAACAGTTCTGATGTTTCGTTTTTTCGGGAATTTTATCAATATGCTGAGAAATGTAAAATTTGTAAAATAAAGGGTATTTCCCTTGACAAATAATCTGTTTATGATACTATAAAATTAGTAATGATTACTATTATTTAATATAAACCAACATAAAGGAGGGCTGTAAGGATGCTAGAAGGAAAGACAGCGGTTGTAACAGGGGGCATCAGGGAAATGATGGAACCGATTATTAATGCAATCCCGCTGGGAAGAATGGGGCAGCCGGAAAAAATCTCCAGTGCCTTCCTGTTTTTGTCCAGCGATATGCCGTCTTACATCACAGAGGCTGTGCTTTCCGCAGACGGCGCTGCCATGACCTGATCCGGCAGCAAAATAAATCAGTATATATAAAAACGGAGGAGTTTAAGAATGAATACAATGATTTTCAGAGATATGTCCTATGGCGTTTATGTAACCACCTCATTGGACGGAGACCGCCCTGTGGGATGCATCACCAACAGCATTATGCAGATCACATCGGATCCGGCTACCATTGCGGTAAGCGTGAACCATGACAACTACACCAATTCATGCATTGCCAAAACCGGTAAATTTGCATTCTCCATTTTATCAGAGAATTCGGATCCTTCCCTGATCGGAACCTTTGGATTCCAGAGCAGCAGGGAAGCGGACAAATTCAAAGATGTGGATATGGAAATGGCGGCAGGACTGCCGGTAATAAAAGATTCCTGCGGCTATGTAGTCTGCCGCGTGATTGATACCATGGAAACCCAGACACACACCGTTTTCCTTGGAGAGGTCATTGAAGCCGAAAGCTATGGCAAGTCAGACAATGCCATGACCTATGCTTATTACCACAAAGTAGTAAGAGGCAAAGCGCCTAAAAATGCACCTACCTATCTCCCGGAGGTGGACGGAAAAGACACCCCTTCAACAGAAGAGAAGAAGACCGGAAAATGGGTCTGCCAGGTATGCGGTTACGTATACGAAGGCGATGAACTCCCCGCAGATTTCAAATGCCCTGTCTGCGGCCAGGGAGCGGATAAATTCAAAAAAGTGGAATAACCTCCGGGCTTTAAAATCGGGTATAAGGTTGACATCATAAAGCGAATCACATATTCTAAGGATAGTATCCGGACAGGACGTACCGGATACTATCCTTATTTTTTTGAACCGGCTCCGCCTTCAACATTCCGGTCATCATATTAAGGACTGAACAATGAAAGAAACAGGAGAAAAAGGATGCAAAAGAGAATCCAGTATCTGGACATAATCAAAGTGATTTCAATTTTTCTGGTAGTTTTCTGCCACTTTGTCCTGCTTGCGGAAACTATACCGGCCAACATTTTTATGGTAGCCTGCTGGTCAGGAGTCCCCATGTTTTTCATGGTAAACGGAGCCCTGCTTTTTACCAGGCCCCTGAACCTGTCAAAACACATCCGCAAAACCCTTCTTATCTACATAGTGCTCGTGCTCTGGAAACTGATTTACCTCTTTTCCATAGGCGCCCTGTGCCAGGTACCAGTGGCCAATTTCGGTAAAAACCAGATCCTCCTGTACCTGTTCGCCTTCGGCAGCCTGGAAGGCATAGGAACCGGACACCTGTGGTTCATCGAAGCACTTTTAGCCGTTTACATACTATTTCCCCTGTTCCGAATCGCCTATGATCACACCCATGGAAGAAAAATCATTCTGTTTTTCGCCGCCTACGGCATTCTGATGACCAACGGCCTCACCGGACTGCAGATGCTGCTCGACGCCCTCTGCGCCCATGGTCTGCTTGGCGTATATTCCCTGGAAGGATTGGAAATACTCAATCCATTCGGCACCTACGCCAACATGCTCGGCTTTTTCCTGTTCGGAGCCTGGCTTCACACAGCCCCGACCCTTTGCGGCAGCCTCACCAGACAGCGCCTCCTCGGCCTCCTGTCATCCCTTTTAGGCCTTTCAGGAATGTGGGCCGTAAAGACCTATACCAGCCAGAACCCCGCCTGGGACGGAATCCTCCTCGTACAAGGCTACCGCCACCTCCCGGTTGTATTCCTCGCAGCAGGCATTTTCCTAATCTGCAAAGACCTCACCATCCCCCGCCCCATCCCCCAAAAAGCAATTACCGCCGTTGCCAAAAGAACCCTTGGAATCTACTATCTCCACTGGATCTTCGGCTGGATGCTGGTCCCCCGCCTGGCCCTCCTTTTCCCCACCTTCTCCATCTGGACCAACCTCCTCAAAACCCTGCTCCTGATCACACCAGCCCTCCTCCTCACCCTCCTCCTCGAAAAAATCCCCATCCTCCGCCATATGGTCACCGGCTGATTAATTAATTATTTAATTATTTATCTCATAACTTTCCGGACTTGCATTGTCGTCAGCCTTGTGTCCCTGCGGCTCTTGGCCCGTCCTGTTATGTGCCGTCGCAGGCTGCCGCACTGCAAGGATTCCTGAAAGGGCCGTATAAATACGCCGGTCCTTAGGTTGCGTTCTTTGCAACCTTAGTACCGCTGCGTAGTTATCCGAGCGAGAGCGTGCCCGCCCAGGAACCTTGCAGTGCGGCAGCCTGCGACGGCACATAACAGGGCGGGCCAAGAGCCGCAGGGACACAAGGCTGACGGCGATGCAAGTCTTACGAATTAAACGTGACAAAAAAAGCCATTTTTGGGAATTTGATTCCCTTTTGTGCTTATGATATAATAACTTATAGCGCCGGCCCCCAATCGCTGCAATCCCAGAATGCGTTTGCGGCAGGCCGGCAGGATAATAAAAACAAGGGAAACCGAGTTAACATTTTGACAGCTCTTCCTAACAAATAAGAGTTGCGGAATGTACTGGTTCCCGGATAAAATGAAAGGGTAAAGTGAAGCAGGCCTGCAGACTTTACAAAATGATCCAACAACTTCACAGGATGGACGCAAGCTTCACTGCCTTTTGCCGCGTGTTAAAGCACGCAGAAGGAGAGCAGGATATGGACAAACCGGTATTGGTAATTCTGGCAGCAGGAATGGGAAGCCGTTACGGCGGATTGAAACAGATTGACCCTGTGGACGAACAGGGACATAAAATTATTGATTTCTCCATGTTTGATGCTGTCAGGGCAGGATTTAAGAAGGTCGTTTTCATTATCAAGAAAGAAAATGAAAAGGATTTCCGGGAATGCGTAGGCGACAGAGTCAGCAAGCATATCGAAGTGGAATATGTATTCCAGGAGCTTACCAAGGTTCCGGAAGGCTTCAGCATTCCGGACGGCAGAGTGAAGCCCTGGGGAACAGCACATGCGATTCTCTGCTGCAAGGGTGTGGTGAACGGACCTTTTGCAGTGATTAATGCAGATGATTATTACGGAAGAAGCGCTTTCCAGACATTATACGATTTTCTTACCACGCATCAGGACGACGAAAAATACCGTTACGCAATGGTAGGCTATGAACTGGGAAACACCCTTACAGACAATGGTTCCGTAGCAAGAGGCTGCTGTGTGACTGATGAAAACGGATTCCTGAAGACGATTGCCGAACGTACCAAGATCGTAAAAACGGCAGACGGCGCTGCTTATACGGAAGATGACGGAGCCACCTGGGTTCCCCTTCCGCTGGACACTCCTGTTTCCATGAATATGTGGGGCTTTTCCGCAAGTATCCTGGATGAACTGGAGAGTGCTGTCAATAACTTCTTTGCGAACGAAGTGCCGAAGAATCCCATGAAGTCGGAGTGCTTCCTTCCTATTGAAGTAGATAAGCTTTTGCAGCAGGGCAAAGCCACTGTTGAGGTTCTTTCTTCCAAGGACAAATGGTTCGGAGTAACTTATAAAGAGGATAAGCCCTTTGTTATGGAATCCATTGCAAAGCTGAAAGCAGATGGTGTTTATCCTGAGGTTTTATGGTAATTTTAGAATGATTAGATGCCGTGTTTACGGCGGACAGGCGGAAAGGGTGAAGGAACTTTTTCCCCTTCCTGATAACAGCGATTTTAGTCGCAGATAGGAGCAGCCATGGCAATTTTAGTAACAGGCGGTGCCGGTTATATCGGCAGCCATACGGTAGTGGAACTGCAGAATGCAGGGTATGAGGTAGTTGTTTTAGACAACCTCAGTAACTCCAGCGAAAAATCTTTACAGCGTGTAGAAGCGATTACAGGAAAGCATGTACCTTTTTATAAGGCGGATATTCTGGACAGAGATGCCCTGAATGAAGTATTTAAGAAAGAAAAAATTGATTCCTGTATTCATTTTGCAGGACTGAAGGCAGTAGGCGAATCAGTTGCCAAGCCGTGGGAGTACTATGAAAATAATATAGCGGGAACCCTGACTTTAGTGGATGTAATGCGTAAAGCCGGTGTAAAGAATATAATATTCTCATCCTCCGCCACTGTTTACGGGGATCCGGCCTTTATTCCCATCACTGAGGAATGTCCGAAGGGACAGTGCACGAACCCTTATGGCTGGACAAAATCCATGCTGGAGCAGATTCTTTCCGATATCCAGAAAGCGGATCCGGAATGGAATGTGGTACTGCTTCGTTATTTCAACCCTATCGGTGCCCATAAGAGCGGAACGATAGGAGAAAATCCCAATGGTATCCCTAATAACCTGATGCCTTATATTACTCAGGTTGCGGTTGGAAAGCTGAAAGAGCTGAATGTATTCGGAAATGATTATGATACGCCTGACGGAACCGGTGTAAGGGATTATATCCATGTGGTGGATCTGGCAAAAGGCCATGTGAAGGCGCTGAAGAAAATCGAAGACAATTCCGGCCTGAACATTTACAATCTGGGAACCGGAAAGGGCTACAGCGTTCTGGACATCGTAAAGAACTTTGAGGAAGCTACCGGTGTTAAGATTCCTTATGTAATCAGAGACCGCCGCCCCGGTGATATCGCAACCTGCTATTCTGACGCGGGCAAAGCGGAGGCGGAGCTCGGCTGGAAGGCAGAATACGGTATTAAGGAAATGTGTGCCGATTCCTGGAAATGGCAGTCTCAGAATCCTAACGGCTACGAGGATTAAGCGTCCGTTTCTATCGTAAAACAGGGCTTTTTATTGATATGTTTCATAGTGACAGGGTATCCTGGTTTGAATTACCAGAATACCCTGTCTTTTTTTGATTGAGCCGCGAGGTGTTCTGTAGTAAACTGAAAACAGACGGTATTTTGATACAAAATGGCTGCGGATAATCCTGGAATGTAAGATATTTGTAAGAATTCCCGCCGTAAGTTCGTAAGACATCTGAATTACACTGAATACAAGCTCAAAGGAGGAACTGGCCGGATATGAATGAATGTATATTGGTAGTGGATGATGACAGAGAGATTGTGAAGGCCATTGCCATTCTGTTGGAAAAAGAAGACTACAGGGTTTTGCGGGCCTATGATGGAATGGAAGCGCTGGATATCCTGGCGGGAAATCAGGTACAGCTGCTCATCATAGATGTGATGATGCCCCGCCTGGATGGCTTGTCGGCAGTAATGCGGATACGTGAAAAAAGAAATCTGCCCATTATCGTGTTAAGCGCCAAGAGTGAAGACTCGGACAAAATACTGGGTTTGTCCATGGGTGCGGATGACTACGTGACAAAGCCTTATAATCCCCAGGAGCTGGCGGCCCGGGTGAAAAGCCAGCTTCGCAGGTATACCAGGCTGGGAGACATCCATGCCTCGGAACAGACGGAAGAACTGACAAACGGCCGGCTTACATTCCGTACCGATGAAAGAATTCTGTATGCGGACGGGGAAGCGGTAAAACTAACGGCAACCGAGACGAAAATTATGGAGCTTTTCATGCGTAATCTGGGAAGAGTGTTTCCTGCTGAGGAAATATACCGGCGTGTATGGGATGAAGAGGCTTATGCCCCGGAAAATACAGTTATGGTACATATCCGGAGAATCCGTGAAAAAATCGAGTTGAATCCGAAAGAGCCAGAATATTTAAAGGTGGTATGGGGAATTGGATACAAAATGGAAAAAAAGTAAAAGATGGATAGGCTTTACAGCCTTTTTTCTGGGGCTCACCCTTTTTCTGGGAAATCTTCTGCACATTATTGCCATGATTGCAGGAGGTATAACAACAGAGGATATGAAGGATGCATTTCAGCCGGATTATCAGAATACCTCCGCCTTCCAGTTCTATATGGAAGGTTATCTGGAGGATTTCCTTTCCATGGCTTCAGGAGGGAAAGTGGATTTTTCCTGGAATAACGACAGCCGTACAAGGGGGATTTCCTACAGCAGTTATTATGGGGTGGAATCCTTTGGATACGGAGGGGACGGTAATATAGCGGTGGTCGGAATCCAGGGAGATCAGGGTAAGACGTCGGCTTCCTATGTGACGGTAACATCTTCGGAAGGAGCTTCCGACAGTGTGGCGGCAGAGGCGTCTGACGAACAATCAGCCTGGAACGATGTCGTTGCGGAAAATACCTCCGACTGGTCTGTACAGAATTCGGAAGGTTCCGAATCGACCGATTCTGCAGAAGCGGAGAGTTCAAATGCAGCAGTTGCCGGAACGTCATCCCAGGATCAGAAGGAAGAAAACAGAAGGGCGGCCGATGAAGCCCATGAGATGCTGAAAGACTGTAAAAATCTTTTGTATACAATTACCTATGATGATAAAGAACTGTACAGTAATGCAGGAGATCTGCAGCTGAACGGGGAAGAACATCTTCTTCCCGAAGGATATAATTTCCTTCTTTATTTTGACGGCAGTAAGGTGTATATTCAAAAGGACGGCAGAGAACTGGATATTTACGGGAATGGTATCTATACGGATAATGGAAGCTGGTTCGTGCCCGGTTATGAAAATTTCGCCGTGGACGATAAATATAAGGATGCCAGGATTACCATTGCCGCTGCAGAGGACCCCAAACAGTATACCGTTGCTGTATACGGGCAGGGGTATACCTATTATACCGGTGGAAACAGGTTATACCAAATAGTAAAAACCATGCAGGATACCAGAAATTCACTCACTTGGATTTTACGGAGTTTTATCGCTGCGGTTCTGTTTTTGAGTATCGCTTTCATCTTCCGTAAGGATATCAGGGATGTAAGGAACGGACTGGCTCGTTTTACAGGCAGGTTATGGTATGAAGTCAAGATTTTGGCTGTGCTTGTTCCTGTTGGGGTTCTGGTTTATTATTTGGTGCCTATAGTTAATTCCAAAGTATCCGGGATTTTAGATACCACCTTAATTGTGACTTATGATATGGCGGCATCTGAAGCCCAAAATCTTAATTATGGAAACCTGTTTCATGATATTTATTATCAGTTATCACTGATGGAATTACGCCCGCTGATCCTCTGTGTATTCTGGCTTATCTGGCTTGTGGTTAACGATGCCCGCCTGAACAGTAAGGTATGGAAAAACAGCCTGTTCGTGAAAATCCGCCGCAATCTTTCCAGTAAAGAAATGGAATATCCGTTCCAGAAGCGGCTGGTAAGAAGATTCCGCAAACTGCCTGTCATATCCGTTATTATGACAGCGCTTCTCCTTACAGTTATGTTTTTATGGGGGAAAGGGGTATCTTTTGGTGCCTTTAACGGCGTCATCCTGTGGTCGGCGGCAGCCTTGGCAATATTGGCCGCAGCGGCGGCGCAGACCGTTTATATTCGTTCTCTTCGGCGGGATGCCAGGGATATGGGTGATTTGGTAGACCAGATCTATGCCGTCAGGGAAGGGGATATGGAAGCCCCCCTGAACTTACCGGCAGATTCCGATCTTCATGATGCGGTAACCTGCATGAACGAAGTACGGGAGGGAATGAAGGAAGCGATTGATGAACAGGTCCGCAGCGAACGTATGAAGGTGGAGCTGATTGCCAATGTTTCCCATGACATCAAGACGCCTCTGACGTCCATTATCAGCTATGTGGAACTGCTGAAAGAAGAGGAAGAGCTACCGGATCATGTAAAAGACTATATTTCCATATTGGAAAGCAAATCCCAGAGGCTGAAAACCATGGTACAGGATGTGTTTGAAGTGAGCAAAGCCGCGTCCGGCGAACTCCCTGTCAACCCGGAAACAATTGATTTTGCCAAGCTGCTGCGGCAGACTCTGGCGGATATGGAAGAAGATATTAAAAATTCCAATGTGATCGTAAGAACCCGCATTCCCGAAGGAGAGCATTTTATCCGTGCGGACGGACAGCGGATGTACCGTGTTTTCCAGAATCTGATCCAGAATGCCCTGCAGTATTCGCTGGAAGGCTCCAGAGTCTATGTTTCCCTGGAAGAAAAAAAAGGCCTTCTGACTGCCAGTGTGACGAATACCTCTGCCGAAGAGCTTTCCGAGACAATCGACTATACGGCCCGGTTTACCAGAGGGGACAGCAGCCGTACCGACGGCGGCAGCGGCCTGGGGCTGTCCATAGCGAGAAGCTTTACCGAGGCCTGCCAGGGAAACTTTTATATTGAAATAAAGGCAGATTTATTCACTGCCTGTGTGGAATTTAAGGAAACGGACGAAGAGGAAAAGGAAATACTATAAATCTGAAAACCGGAAGGAGTAAATCTATGACAGAAAAAGAAAAATCACATGCGGAAATGCTTTACCAGCCGGGAGATCCTGAACTGGCGGCAGACCGTGATGTGACTGTAAAAAAGCTGCATGACTATAATAATATACATCCCCTTGACCGTGAAGCACGGCAGGCCGCCATACGGGAACTGCTGGGCCATGTGGGAGAAAACTGCGTCGTGGAGCAGCCCCTTTTCTGCACATACGGATATAATACATCAGTGGGAGATAATTTTTTCCTGAATGTCAATGGCAGGCTCATGGACAGCGGAAAAATCACCATCGGAAATAATGTTTTTATTGCGCCGGGCGTCAGTATCATAACCGAAGAACATGCCATGGACGTAAAACAGCGGATCGAAGGACTGGAATATACCCATCCGGTTACCATTGGAGACAATGTCTGGATTTGTACAGGCGTCATTGTCCTGCCGGGAGTAACCATTGGCGATAACAGTGTAATCGGCGCGGGCAGCGTCGTGTCAAAGGATATCCCCCCGAACTGCCTGGCAGTGGGAAATCCCTGTAAGGTAATCCGCAGAATAAATAATGACTGACAGCTGACACAAGAACGGGAACACACGGCCAGGCCGTTGTGTTCCCGTTTTTTGTCTTGAAACTCATAATTTCTTATGCTACATACTTAAACATGAATATGAAATGACAGATGCTTCCTCCCATAACGAAAAGATGGAAAATTTCATGGGAACCGAAGTATTTGTGTTTGGAATTAAAGATAGGAAGCTTTAACGCATAGATGATACCTCCTATTGTATAAATCAGCCCGCCCGCCAGCAGCCAGATAAATGCGGCTCTGGGAAGCGTATTCCACAGCTGTCCGAAAACAGCCAGGCAAATCCAGCCCATCGCAATATAGATGACGGAGGAAAACCATTTGGGACAGGTGATCCACACAGCTTTTATGGTCATACCCAGAATAGCCACGCCCCATACAACAGCCAGCAGAGTGTAACCCAGCTTTCCGCCCAGCACCACCAGGCAGATAGGCGTATAGGAACCCGCTATCAGGACGAAAATCATCATATGGTCAATTTTGCGGAAGACTCTCAGGATACGCCCTCCTGCGTTGATGGAATGATAGGTTGCGCTGGCTCCGTACAAAAGCACCATGCTTGCGATAAATATAATCATGGCTGCGAAAACCTCCGGCTGACCGGATAATACAGCTTTTATCAGTAAGGGAGTGGATGCGATGATAGCCATCATCATACCGATTAAATGGGTTATTGCACTCCCGGGTTCTCTTATTGTTACACTCATAATAAAATGCCTCCTTACACTAGCTGAAAGATAATATAAAATGTATCATGTAGTTATGATAACTATGTCATATATATTATGATACTACAGCATATTATTTCGAGTGTCAATAAAAATATACAATTTGTTTTTAAGATTTTTATTCAATATAAACAGGAGGACAAGGCAGGGCTTCCAAAGAACGAAGCTGCAGAATCCCCACAACGGCGGCTGCAGCTGCGGCAATACAGTGGCTGATTAGAACCGCCGCCCAGATACCGGTCAGCCCCTGCCCCGCGGCGGACAGCAGCCATGCCAGGGGCATTCGGATGATTAAATAATAAAGAACCATACAGAGCATGCTTTTAAACGGCATTCCCATCCCATTGAGCGCTCCCAGGAAACAGTTGGTCACGGTGTTAAGAACATAGCCGGCCCCTACAATAAGGAAATACTGCTTTACGATTCCGGATGCCGCACTGCCCGGCACAAAGAGGCCGGAGAGCTGCCCTGAGAACAGCACAACAAAGAGGGAAAGGAAGAGGAGAAGGCCGCCGCCATACAAAAGAGAGGCTTTGATATAATCTTTTGCCCGGTCACAGCGTTTGGCACCCACACATTGTCCTGTGATGGCTGTAAGGACCATATTCAGGGCCATTGCTGGATAAAAAAGTATGGTTTCCAGCTTTCCGGTAATCCCGTATGCCGCCAGTGCGGTGATGCCATAGGTACTGATAAGAGAGGTGAGAAAGCTGGTGCTGATGGCCGGAATACTCTGCTGAAAGGCGGAAGGAATGCCCTTCGCCAGAAACTGCCTGATAAATGCCGGATCAAAGAGGTGTAAATGGAAGGAAAACAGCTTTTTCTTCCATAAATAAACCAGCATACATACAAGACACAGCGTCTGTGACAGAAGAGTGGCCGCCGCCGCGCCCTGAAAACCGAACCGGCGGATAAACAGAGGATCCAGAACCGTGTTCAGCAGCGTGCATAGAAGCATGGCGAGCATTTGAAAAATGGAATTACCGAAGCTGCGGAGAACTGCTGTGAAATAACAATACAGAAATACCGTTATATAGCCCAGTACATAGACAGCCAGATAAGAATAGGCCATGGAAAAGGTTTCCTCCGGAGTTTTCAGAAAAGTCAGCAGAGGTTTTAACAGCAGTTCCAGCAGAACCGTGATGCCCGCCGAAAAAAGCAGGGCGATGCACAGGGAAGTGGCTATGAGGCTTTCCGTTTTTTCCGTATCTTTTGCTCCAACCGCCTGGGAAAGAAGAATGGAAATGCCGTTGGATGCCCCCATGGCTATGGCGCTGAGAATGAGGATGATCGGAGTGGAGTTCGTCAGGGCGGCATAAGCCGTTTCTCCCAGAAGATTGCCGATCCACAGACTGTCAACCAGGTTATAGGCCATGTTCAGGAACATGGCGGCGATCAGGGGAAGCGCCATGGAGAACAGGCAGCGTCTGGTATTCCCGTTTACGAAATCAAGTGTTGTTTCCATAGTTATTGTCCTTTCTTTGCAATAAGTGAATGAATATTATTCATTTAAATAGTAAAGATAATCCCTGCCGATAAGGCAGGGCAGTTAACAGAGATTTATCTCTTTTTTTGTTCAAGCTGCAGAAATTCCAGAAGGAAAGCCCTTATGCGGCTTATCCGTTCTTCTCCCGGGAGATCGGTCTGAAGAAGGATCCCCAGCTGTCCGTAAAGACAGAAGGACGCCGCTGTTTCCGGATCGTTCAGATGAATTTCCCCCTTTTCTTTTGCACGAAGAAGCAGGTCCGTAACAAAAGGCAGAAGCTTGCGGCAGATACATATGGAAAGCTGGTAATGAGTTTTCATGCTGTCGGAGCCGTGACACAGCTTATAGGAAAAGGTATCGTCTGTTTCCACCTCCATGAAGCCGGGCATTTGGAGAATTATCTGTTCCAGCGTGAGATCGGTGCGTTTCAGAACGGCAGCATACCGGCCGGCCAGCAGCTCCGCATATTGATCGACAGCGGCGTCAAACAACGCTTCCTTGGACGGAAAATACCGGTAACACAGACCCTGTGCCACATGCATGGCATTGGCTATGTCGGTGATGGATGTTTTCTCATATCCATTTTCATAAAAAAGCCTGATGGCAGTATCCAGAATTTCCTGCCTGCGTACTTCAGGCGCCTTCGTGATCCGCTGCATATAAAATACGCCTCCCTTTTTCTGCGCTCAGACAGAGAATAGCATACAAAACAAAATAAGTCAATGAATAATATTCATTCATAATAACCGCAATAACTAATCTTCTTCAATCACCTGTATTTCAAGAAAATCAAAATCAATCTGCTCTACAAAATTATCCGGGGTAAACCGGGCCTTGCTGTGCTTCTTAAAATCCAGGACGGTCACATCCAGCCATATAGGCTTTCCCAAATCAAACTGGTAACAGATTTCATCCAGGGCATGGAAAACCTTATGGGTTCTGGTATCATCAGAATCATCACAGATGACGGTATCTTTCAGCATGCGATTGTCTTTAAAGATTTTTGCCCATAAACGGAACATAGGTAACACCTCTTGTCTTTAGATTCCGGATGCTTTGCTTAAAGCCTGAGACTGCACTGCTTTATCCGAGTAAGCATAGTGTAGCTGAAAATAGATAAAAACGCAATAGCGGCGGCAAAACAGGGTATAATTATAACAGAGGATGCATAAATATTGTTTTACAGGTGTTTTACCAGGGAAACCGGCTTTTTTTACAAAATCCGATTGCTTATTATTAATTTTTTGTAAACTATCCATGTTTACGGTAAATCTATGGTATAATAAACCCGTATAAAAGTTAAATCGAGGATGAAGAAAATGGAATATGTGGTAGATAATGATAACCAGGTTGACAGCTGGCAGGAGGTCACCCTGGTCTATAATGCGGCATTGAAGCAGATTAATACAAAACTGGAAATCCTGAATGATGAATTCCAGCATGTGCATCGTTATAACCCTATCGAGCATATAAAGTCCCGCATGAAAACTTCGGAAAGCATTGTAAAGAAGCTGAAGAGATACGGCTATGAATCCACCATTGAGAATATGGTGAAATATATCAATGACATTGCGGGAATCCGTGTCATCTGTTCTTTTACATCAGATATTTATCGGATTGCGGATATGATAAGAAACCAGAATGATATCAAAGTGATTTCCGTGAAGGATTATATGAAGCACCCCAAGGCCAGCGGCTATAAAAGCTATCATATGCTGGTTACCGTCCCTGTTTTTTTATCTGACCGTATTGTAGAGGTCAAGGTGGAAATCCAGATACGGACGGTCGCCATGGATTTCTGGGCAAGCCTGGAGCATAAGATTAATTACAAGTTTGAAGGAAATGCCCCTCAGCATATCAAAACAGAGCTGGTGGAGTGTGCCAGGATGGTGTCGGATCTGGACGCGAGGATGCTGTCGCTTAACGAGGAAATCCTCAGCCTGAGTGGGGAAACGGAAGATTGATGGCGTAAGACTGTTGCAATAGATAAATAGATATAGGAAGCTGTGTAGGACTGGAAAATTCAGTCTTATGCGGCTTTTTTTGTTGAGAAAAGAAAAAACAGGGCAGAAACAAAAAAATAACATATTGTCAAACCAAAGAATGACATTTGTTGTGCATTATAGACATGGTAATCTATGATGTATCACCGATGTATATGAAAAGAAGAAAAGATGCGCAGGTATTTATCTGCGTAAATATACAGGTGCTACAAAAGAAAATATGGGGATAAGGAGGGATTTTGTTGGAAGAAGAAAGAAAACAATTTTATCTGAAATTGTTAAGAAGTGAAATATCACCGGCTCTGGGATGTACGGAACCTGCTGCGGCAGCGCTTTGTGCGGCAGGTGCGGCTGAGATGCTGGGTGAGAAGGTGGAACGGGCGGAAATTCATGTAAGTGAATATATATTGAAAAATGGAATGAATGTAGGAATACCCGGCCTGGATTGTACCGGATTGTATATGGCGGGGGCGTTGGGCGCAGTCAGTGCGGAACCGCAGAAGAAATTACTTGTTTTGAGCAGCTTGTCTGAGGAACAGAAGCAGCAGGCGGCGGAATTGGTCCGTAAAGAAAGGGTATCGGTAACTCTCAAAGAAAATGTGGAGAAAATTTATATTGCCGTTAAGGTGTACGGGCAGAATCACTGTGCAGAAGCAGTTATAGAAGGGCAGCATACAAGATTCATCCAAAAGCTTAAGGATGGCGAAGTAATATGGGAAAATACCGGGAATACAGGATTACCGGAATCCACAAAGAAGGATGCGGACAGTCTTTCTCCGTCAGACATAACGATGGAAGAGATATGGGAATTTATACAAGACACCGACAGCGTCAGCCTGGCCTTCCTGCAGGAAGTGATTGATGTGAATATGGCAATTGCAGAAGAAGGGCTGCGGAAGGATTATGGGCTGCATGTGGGAAGAGGGATTATACGGAACGAAAAAGGAAGCTTGATCGGACGTGATATAGCCAATACGGCATCCTTTACAACAGCAGCCGCAGTGGACGCAAGAATGGCCGGCTGCACAAAGGCAGTGATGAGTGTGGCAGGCAGCGGAAACCAGGGGCTGACAGCAACAATCCCCGTTATTGTAACAGCGAATGCCATTGGGAGCTCAACGGATAAACTATATCGAAGTCTCGCATTAAGTATTCTGATTACCATACATGCAAAGCAATATATCGGACGGCTGTCCGTTCTGTGCGGATGCTCCATTGCTTCGGCAATCGGAGTCGGCGGGGCAATGGTATTTCTCTATGGAGGCACATTAAAAAATGTATATGCAAGTGTCCGTACGATGACAGCCGATATATCAGGAATGATATGCGACGGAGCCAAACCCGGATGCGCATTAAAAATAGCCACCTCGGTAAATGCGGCAGCAAGAGCGGCCCAGCTGGCGCTGAATGGCATAGGAGCGACACAGCAGGATGGAATCGTCAGGGGGAACGTGGAGGAAACCCTGGAAAATCTGGGAAAACTGGGAAATGAAGGAATGTCCGGAACAAACGGCATTATTCTGAACATGCTGCTGAATAAAGCGGCAGCGGATTTATGCAGCTGACAGAAAGGATGAAAATGTTATGGATAAAAAGAAAAGGTTTACTCTGGACAAAATGACTTTTTTGTTATTTACAATAATACCATTGGTACTTTATACTTTTTTTTACATCATTTCAGTGGTATCGGGTATGTATTACAGTCTTACAGACTGGAATGGCCTGAACCCTACTTATAACTTTGTGGGAATATCCAATTATATCGCTTTATCTAAAAATATATTCATGTGGCGCTCATTAGGGAGAACCCTGTTATATGCGCTGATGCTTGTGGTATGTATCACCATTTTGTCGCTTATTATTGCTCTTGTTTTGAATTCTGTAAAACGGTTTAAAGTTTTCACGAAATCGGTATTCTTTTTTCCTGCCATGCTGGGTTCCGTAGCCGTTGCTTTAATTTGGGATCAGATGTTTTATCAGCTGATTCCTGCATTAGGCAGAATGGTGGGGCTGAATCTGCAGACGCCTTTGGCGGGTTCCAAAACAGCTATATACGGAGTCTTATTCGTTAATGTCTGGCAGGCGGTTGCCATGCCGACCATTATTCTGCTGGCAGGACTTCAGTCTATTCCCGAAGATCTCTTTGAATCGGCAATGATTGACGGGGCATCACGCTGGCAGAGCTTCCGTTACATCACACTTCCTTTTTTAGTTCCGACATTGACTGTAAATATGGTGCTTAACCTGAAAGCAGGCATAACAACTTTTGACTATGCATTTGCCTTAACAGGAGGCGGCCCCAACCGTGCAACGGAATTTATCGGCCTTATGATTTATAATGACGGGTTTAAGGATTCCAATTTTGCGGCTGCTAATGCGAAAGCGGTAGTATTGGCGCTTATCATTGCAATTCTGTCCTTTGTCCAAATCAAACAATCGCAGAAGCATGAAATTAATTAAGGGAGGAGGGAACGTTAATGAGAAAAGAGGGAATTGTCTGGAAGACCTTTAAGGTCCTGGTTATTCTATTGGGGATGGTGCTGATACTTGGACCGATTTTTGTTATATTTATTAATTCCATGAAAACGATGCAGGAGGCCGGAAGAAACTTTTTTGCTCTGCCGTCAGGACTTAATTTTGACAATTATAAGGAATTATTCGGCAGGAGTGATTTCTGGAGCAGCTTCCGTAATTCAACTATTGTTACGGTGACGAGCGTAACTTTGATAGTGCTTATAATACCGGCCCTTTCGTATGCAGTGGCAAGAAATCTCAATAAAAAATATTATAAGATGCTGTATTATTATATTCTGGCAGGTATATTTATCCCGTTCCAGGTATTAATGCTGCCGATGGTAAAACAGATGACACAGCTGAAGCTTTTAAATCAATTTGGACTGATTTTACTGCATCTGACCTTCAGCCTTCCTACCGGCCTGTTTTTGTTTGTAAACTATATACGATCTTTACCTGCGGAGGTGGAGGAAGCCGCCAGGGTGGACGGCTGTAATGTATTCCAGACCTATGTACAGATTGTGTTCCATTTAATCAAGCCTATGATAGCGACAATCATTGTCATGGATTCGCTGGGATGCTGGAATAATTTTATGATGGCGCTGCTCATTTTGAATAAGAGCCATAATATGTGGACGCTCCCTTTGATGCAGTACAATTTCAAGGCAGAATTCAGCTTTAATTATACGATGGCATTTACCGCATATATTGTATGCATGATTCCCATCGTGATTGTATATGCATTGGGACAGAAATACATAATTAAAGGATTGACGGCAGGGGCCGTTAAATCGTAAGCAGCAGGAAGGGGAGAAGCAAACTCCCTTTTTCTGCATATTTGGCGATTGGGAGGTAATTTATGAGGGTTTTAATTGCAGAAGACGAATATTGTTCCCGGTTAAATCTTATTCGCCAGGTGAAGGAATGTATACCTTTTGCACCCGAAGAAATCCTGGAAGCAGAAAATGGAAAGGAGGCCTGGGAGATATTTCTGGAAAAACGACCGGAACTGGTTCTTACAGATATCCGGATGCCTGTGTTGACGGGCCTTGAACTGATGGAAATGATATATAAGAGCCAGATTCCTGCAAATGTGATCATTGTCAGTGGTTTTGCGGAATTTGAATATGCGCAGAAAGCGATGGGTTACGGGGCCATAGGATATCTGCTGAAGCCTATACAGGAGCAGGATCTGATATCTGTCCTGCGAAAAAAAGGAATTGTCCGGGATGAGGCCCCCATATTGAGGCCTCAGGATACGGGGACAATGTCCAGTGTGTCGGAGCGGCTGAGACAGCTGATTACGGCGACAGGAGAAAACTTTGGGCGTGAGGGAGATAAGCTGTTGGATGATATGTTTGACAGCTATTGCGAAGTATTAGTCTGGATGAACACTAAGGACAGCAAAGGGACAGAAGCAGAAGCGGTGAGGACTTCCATGCTTCGGTTTATCCGAAGACAGAATGATATCTTATGCAAAGCCGTGGAGCTGGATCCGGAAATGTGGGCTGTTATAGTTAATACCAGCCACAGGGAAGATGTGGAGAAATTTATTGAAAACCTTCTGCCGGACAAGCTGCAGGACATGGAGGTCTGCATCGGAGTGAGCAGGGAGGGGACTTCAATCAAAGATATACAGGAATATCATAAACAGGCGCTGTATGCATTATCCGGAAGGCTGTTATATCCGGGAAAGAAGGTTTTGTATTTCGAAGAGCTGAGTGGCCGGATGAACTATAAAAGTGTCTGGAACCCGTCGGAGATAAAACAATTAAAGGCATATATTGCGGCCGGTGAAGCGGATAAAGCATTTGCCCTTGTTAAAGTATCCATGTATGAGCTGCTTCAGGTTGAGGATCTGTCCATATACAGCATCATTGATACATTAAAGATGATAGAAATTGTGCTGAATGAAACGGTTTTTCATATCTACAAGAATAATGCGGATATCAAAAAAGAATATCCGGTTCTGTTTAACACACATTTTGAGCTTTTCCATTACCCGGAGCCTATGAGGCTGCTGGATGAAATACATGGTAAGCTCATTCAAATCTGCCGCCTTACAGAAATTACCGGCGAAAAAGATACGGATAATACGGCACAGATGGTAATCGACTATATCAGAGAGAATTACAATAATGATATTACACTTAAAAGTCTGGCCGAGAATGTCTTTTTTCTGAACTGCAGTTATTTAAGCCATCTTCTGAAGATAAAAACAGGGAAAAATTATCTTACCTATCTCACGGAGGTTCGGATGGAAAAAGCCGCTGAATTGTTATCGAGATCAGATATGACTGTCACAGAGGTTGCCGGATTGTGCGGGTATAATGATATATCTAAATTTATACAGGTATTTAAAAAATTCTATGGAGAAACACCAAAAAAATACAGAGAAAAAGAAAGATAAGGAGGATTACATTTGATGACAGCGAGGGATAATTTGGAGCATTCTATTGATGCGTGGATTGAAGAAAATAAGAATACACTGGCAGAGGAAATATGTGAACTTATAAGAATCCGCAGCGTGGCGGATAAAGATGATAAAATAAAGCCTTTTGGACAGGGATGCAGGGACGTGCTTGAAAAGTTCACGGAAATATGTGAGAGACATGGGCTTGAAACACAGAATCATGCCTACTATGTGGCGGAAGCCTATGATCCGGCGCAAAAAGAAAAGAAAGACAGAATCGGATTAATGGGCCACCTGGATGTGGTGCCCGAAGGAACCGGCTGGCTTTATCCTCCCTATGACGGTATCCGTAAAGGCGGATGGATTATAGGAAGAGGTTCTCAGGACAATAAAGGCCCTTGTATGGCTGGTTTGTATACCCTGCTTTGCCTGAGGGATCTGGGAATAGAATTGAAACATGATATCAGAGCACTGGCAGGGACGAATGAAGAAAGCGGAATGGAAGATGCCGTTTATTACAGGGAAAATTGTGAAACACCTGATTTTACTATCGTTGTAGACAGCCCTTTTCCTCTTTGTTATGGGGAAAAGGGGATTGTAGAAGCATGGATGGTATCGGATAAAAAATTTTCTGATAAGGTAATCCGCTTATCCGGCGGTGAGGTGTCCAATCAGGTGCCGGGTGAGGCAGAACTGGTACTGTCCCGCAATCCGCAGCTGGAAGCTTTATTGGAGGTTAAGGATGAGGAATGCGAATGGAAAACAGACGAAGACCATATCATCATTCGTGCAAAAGGTACAGCAGGCCATGTGGCATTTCCGGATAAGACCAAAAATGCCATTACCATTCTTGCCGGGTTTGCTCTGCGAAGAGGACTTTTGCGGGAAGAGCAGGATCAAAATATTATGAAATACATACTGGAGGCTTCAGCAGGTACGGACGGAAGCGGTCTGGGTATCGCCTGCAGTGATGATATATCAGGTGCGCTGGTATGCGGCTGCGGAATTGTTCAAACGGAAAACGGGACAGTAAGGCTGAATGTAAATGCAAGGTGCCCTGTAACTGCAGACGGGCATGAGCTGTTGGCGAAGCTTCAGAAGCATGCGGAGGATAAGGGATTCCATCTTGAAAAAACACGTGTGCTGGAATCCAATTACTATCCGAAAGAGAAAACTGTCATTCAAAAACTCAGCCGGACGTTTCAGACAGTGACAGGACTTGACTGGGAACCACAGATTTTTAATGCAGGGACCCATGCGCGTAAACTGCCTAATGCAGTAGCCTATGGCCCTGGCTGCCTGAATGATCTGGTTCCGCCATGTGAACCGCTGCCGGAAGGGCATGGGGGAGCACATCAGCCGGATGAGGCACAATCGATAGACAGTCTTTGTCTGGCGCTGAAAATATATATTTTTGCCGTCATAAATATAGATGAGCTTAATTTACGGGAAGACAAATAGATAAGATAAAGGAGAACTTTATCAGACGGAGTGCTGTTTATGCAGAGGAGAGGTAAAATGAAACGTCGGTATATCAGCTTTATGACACAGATATCATTAATTTGTGTAGGCATCGTATTGCTGCCATTTATAGGAATTATGGCTTTTTTCGCGGTAGATATGTCACAGAAGATTGATGAGGAATACCGTACTGTACTGGAGAAAGCAAATATACAGATCGATACCGGAATTTCATCCATTTTTTCAGATGTGGAAAGGCTTTCCTACCTGCATGTTGTAAATGACAGTCTTTCTGAGGCGCTGAGACACAAGCATGAGGTCTATGACAGAAGTTTTCTGGATGATAACAAGGTAGTTACTAATATTGTAAGAGATGCCGTTCTTCTCAACCCCAATATATACAGTGTGGTGATAATTAATAATGCGGGGAATGCATATGATAACAGCTTTAACAGCTATTATTGGAAAAATATGTACAGCGACCTGCCCATATGGGGAGAACTTGCCAAAAGTCTGCCCGGAAGGCGTTTTATAAATATCCAATATCGCAGTTCCAATGAACCGGAGGCTCTGATGCTTGTAAAACCGCTGGAAGATATCGAAAGAGGAAAAACATTAGGGACAATTGGAATTACCATAAGTTTCCGATCCATCCGGAATGTGTTGAATAATGCGGTACAGAATCATGGAAATCTGGTGGTTTATAATGAAGCCGGGACACCAGTTTATACCTATTCCAGTTCCGATATCCAGGACAAGGAGGCAGTTATAAATGATATCTGGAAGGAACTGCAGTCGGATAATACGGATCAGAGCTCTGCAGTAAAGGATTTTACAATAAACAGAGTCTCCTATATCGGCGGTGTGCAAAAGCTGGAACAGCTGGGCTGGACGGTGGTGAATTATACAAACCGTTCTTATATCAGGAATATTTATTATCAAAATATAAGGATGTTCATGATTATTACGGTATTAGTGATTGTTTTTGATTTGCTGATAGCATTTATTTTTATCCGTCGTCTGAATATTTCTGTTCATGGGCTTTGCCAGGCTATGGAGAATTCCGGTGAAAAAGGAATTTTGGAATCCATACATCCGGAACGGACGGAGTTTAAGACGGAGATAGACATGCTGATCCACAGCTACAATAATGTGATCCGCAGACTGAAGGATTCCATGGAACGTTCCCTGGAGCTGCAGATGAATGAACAGCGTATGGAATTCCGGATGCTTCAGGCACAGATCAATCCTCATTTTTTATATAACACCTTTAATCTGATAAGTTCCATTGCGGGGATACAGGGAGTGGACAGTATCTGCAAAATTACGGGATGTATATCGGACATGTTCCGCTACAGTATTCAGGAAAGCCTGATAGTAAATCTGAAGGATGAACTGAGGGAAGTCAACAATTATGTGACAATCCAGACAATTCGTTTTAAGGACAGACTGTATGCTGATTTTGATATAGAAGAGGAGACACTTGAGACACCTGTTCCTATTTTCCTGCTGCAGCCTCTTGTGGAAAATGCCATCATACATGGATTGGAACCAAAAGAAGGAATTGGATATATCAGTGTCGTCGCTTATATGGCAGATGATGAGGTGGAACTTATCGTAAAAGATAATGGAGTAGGTATTTCTCCTGTTAAAATGAAGGAACTTTTAAAGGCTATGGAGAAAGAACAGATAGAACCAATAAGCACGGAAGGGCATTCGTCGATCGGCATCAAAAATGTGAACCAGCGGATAAAAGCATATTATGGGGATGCATATGGAATCAGGCTGGAAAGCAGGCAGAATTCGGGAACGTCTGTTGTTATCAGGATACCTAAAAATATCACAAAAAGAATATGAAATAGAAATAAAAAAAGGCATATATGACAAATAATAAAGCACATATTTTTTGCGGACAGTATTTTGTAGAATAATAATATCAAAAACAAAGGCTTTTTATAAGCGAATTTTAGGAGGAGGTTACAAATGAAGAGAAAACTGTTAGCTGTTCTTTTAACATGCTGTATGACAGCCGGGATGCTTGCCGGCTGCGGAGGAAGCAGTAAAGAAGCAGGAAGTGCGCAGCCGGAGCAGGAAGGAGCCGGGGCATCGGCTCAGGCAGGTACGGAAGCTGCTGCGGAAAGTACTGGTGAGAATATCACAATTGAATTCTTTAACCAGAAGCAGGAGGAGGCTGCACAGCAGGCTTATAGAAATGCCGCTGAAGAATTCCATAAAGAATACCCTAATATTACAGTAGAAATCAATACTGTGCCGGATAGTGACAAGGTTCTTACAGCACGTATGGCAGCAGGAGATGTCCCGGTGGTATTTCACGGAAAACCTACGTCCCAGGCATTTTTTGAAAGTGCAGAAGCAGGATACTGCATGGATTTGACGGATCAGCCTTTTATAGAAAAAGCGATTCCTTCCCTTTTGGAAGCAGTAAAATCTGAGGATGGCAAGGTATATGCCATGCCTTACAGCCAGAACTTTATGGGTGTTTTTTATAACATGGATATTTTCGAAGAACAAAACCTGGATATTCCTGAAACCTGGGATGAATTTATGGAATTGTGCGGGAAATTGAAGGATGCCGGAATCCAGCCTCTGGAGGAAAGCTATAAGGATACGGGAATGGCTGGACATTACCGCGGCGGCGCTATGGCGGCCTTATTCCCGGATGGTGCTTTATGGCTTGCGGAATGCGCACAAGATCCGGAGAAAAAACCTTCTGATAATCCTGACTACAGAACCTTTGCAGAAAAAGCGATCCAGATCATGGATTACTGCAATGAGGATGTATTTGGAATACCGCAGACACAGGCTATGGAGAATTTCGCAAATGGGAAGGCTGCCATGATGATTTATGGTTCTTATGGAAGAGGTACTTTTTTAGTGGCGAATCCGGATCTGAACCTGGGCGTATTCCCGATACCGGGACTGACAAAAGACAGCGGTCTTGTATATGCGGGAGTGGATGCCTGCTTCTGTGTTTCCGGAAAGGCAACCCCTGAGGAACAGGATGCCGGTCTTAAATGGATAGAATTCCTTTCCCGGCCGGAAAATGCACAGAAATGGTCCGATACGGAGGGTGCTCCATCAGCAATTGACGGCGTACAGTATGGAAGTGAAGGAAGCCTCCCCATGCTAAATCGGATTAAAGAAGGAAAAGTGCGGGAATGGAAGGCTTACTATGATTCCAGATTCAGTGATACGGAAGCCTTCCAGGGTCTTTTGATGGATCGGGATGTCGATAAATTCCTGAAAAATGCGGATGAAGTATGGGCCAACGCCCATGTTTCAGGCTGACCCCATCCTAATTGACAGCAGTCTGCTTTTTGCGGGGAGGATGAAGAGAAAAGCCAGCTTCATCCTCCCCGGTTTATGTGATTGAAGGTATCTGGTTTAGGAGGATTTTTAATGGAAGAAAGGTTAAAAAAGCTGATGGAATGCCTGCCGGAAGGTATGGATGGAGCGCTTTTGCTTGCTCCGGTTCATCGCAGATACTATCTTGATATAGTAAGCAGTGCAGGAACCCTTCTGGTGACCAGAAGCAAATGCATTTTTATAGTGGATTTCCGTTATATTGTGATGGCAAGAGGTCATATACGCGGAGCGGAGGTTCTGCTGCAGGATAATCTGGAGGAACAGCTTAAGCAGCTGATCGTTGATGAGAATTTAAAATGTATAGGAACGGATGTCCGCCATATCACCTTACAGAATTTTCAGGAGTATCAGAGGATGACGGGAGGCCTTCTCACCTCAGATACCCGGCTGGAAGAGGTGATAGGCAGACAGCGGAAAGTGAAATCTGCCGAAGAAATCAGCAGATCGGCGAAAGCCAGGGATATTCTGGAACGGATGTTTGAACGTATTACCCCCTATGTCCGTCCGGGAGTCAGGGATGATGAACTGCAGCGGCGTCTGGGTATCATAGCATCGGAAGAAGGCTCCCAAATGGGCTCCTTTGGTTTCCTGGTATCATTCGGAAACAACAATTTGGACAGCGATTCCCTGCCGGATTCTATTTTGTCGGGAAAATCTCTGCATAAAGGTGATTTGCTGACCCTGAGACTGGCCTCTCTTTATGAAGGCTATTGGGCAAACATGAGCAGAACGATATGTGTGGGAAAAGCGTCGGAGGAACAGAAACGGCTATATGCACAGACTGTGAGAGTAAAGGAATGTATAGCTGAAGGGTTAAGATGCGGAACTCATCTGTCGGAGGCTGTCGGGCCGGCCATAGAGGCGGCAAGAGGAGAGGGTGTGTTGATTTCCTGTGACTTCGGCCATGAAATAGGCCTGGAAGCGGAGGAAGGAATCCGGCTATGTGAAGATACGGAGGGTATATGTGAAAAAGGAATGCTTCTGTGCATCGGGGCAAGAATGGGCATTCCCGGAAAATACAGTGTGAAAATAGAAGATATGGCGGTAGTGGAAATGGACGGGGCATATATACTGGGAAAAGCGTGCAGCCCTTCTCTGACTGTAGTATAGGAGGAAGAAATGGATAAGAGAATAGAGATATTAATGAATAATCTTCCGGACGATATGGATGCGGCACTCTTATCCGGATATGATATCCTGCGGTATTATACCCGGCAGTCCGTCCCTGATTCCTTTTTGATGGTAACCAGATCTTCGGCATGGTTTTTTGCATCTCCTTTCTGTCGGGATAAGGCCGGAAACATAGAAGATGTTGTGTATGTGGAAGGGAACCGTATTCTTCCCCGGCTTGCTGAAATACTGGAAAAAGAAAAGGATAACATAAAGACCATAGCAGTTCAGGCGGATCAGATGACAGTAGCCAAATTGGAACAGCTGCAGAAAATAGTCCCCTGCCGAGTGACGGCAGACGGCCGGCTGGATGAAATCCTTTATCAGCAGAGCTGCAGAAAGACAGCGGAAGAGATACAGGCTGTCCAGGATGCCCAGGACGCAGCGGATAAGATGTTTACGGAAGTCCTCAATTATGTGCATGCCGGGATGGATGATATGGAGCTGCAGAAAATAGTGGGTGTACTCTTGCGGGATTTCGGTTCACAGAGAGCTTCTTTTGATCATGTGACAGGAGTGGGCGTGAATACGTCTATGCCTCATGTACGTCCGGACGGTACGGTGATACAGCCGGGAGATTTTGTAATGCTGGATGTGGGTGCGACAATTGATGGTTATGGTTCGGATATGACCCGTATGTTTGCGGTGGAGTATGCGGATGACAGAAAGCGGGAGATATATGATATTGTCCGTCAGGCCCAGAAAGCGGGATGTGATGCCATTGAATTGGGAAAACCATGCTGTGAGATTGACAGGGCTTCCCGGGATATCATCGGGAGGGCAGGATACGGCCAGTATTATATGCATGGTCTGGGGCATTCCATTGGGATACCGGTTCCCCGCGGCCCGCGGTTTAATCAGACTGACAGGACGCCTGTATTCAGCGGACTTATAATGACTGTTGAACCGGGGATATATCTGCCGGGAGAGTTCGGAGTCCGTATTGAGGATATGCTTTATATTGGTGAGGATGAAATACGCAATATGGCTCACAGCACCCATGAATTAATAATCGTCTGAACAGGGAGGAAAAATTAAAATGAATAAACGTGAAAGAATGAAAGCATTATTTTCAAATGAGGAAACGGACTATGTCCCCGCCGGTTTTTGGTTCCATTATCCGGCAGATTACACTGTGGAACAGCATCTGGAAGGTCATTTGAAGCTGTTCCGTGAAACGGACCAGGATATAATAAAACTGATGGATGATAACTTTGGTAATTTACTGACAAAGGGGATTTCCATTGATAAAGCTTCTGATTGGAGGCATATTAAGCTGCCGGGCAGGAATTGTGTACATTTTCAGAGGATGGAGGAACTGGTCAGGAAGACCGTTGATCAGGCAGGCCAGGAAGCCATGATCTTTCCAACCATGTGGAGCCCTTTTAAAATTGCTTCCTTTACCTATGTATTCGGCGGCAGCAGTGATGAAAAATTTATGCAGCATTGCAAAGAGGATCCGGATTCCGTACTGGCCGGCGTACAGGCTATTGCGGATACTCTGGAGGATTGGGCGGAAGGGTTCCTGGAGGCAGGGGCAGATGGCTTGTATTATTCCGGACAGTTCAGTGAACCCGGCCGTTTTACGGAAGAAGAATGGGAAAAGCTGGTTAAGCCCTTTGATTTACAGATATTAAACAGGGTACACTGCCACGAGGAAAAATATAACATAGTCCATATCTGCGGGGAAGCAGAGCATAATTTTACAGCTTCTCCTCAAAGATACAAAGATTATCCCGGTGATTTATTTAACTGGGATGTACACAGGGATAATTTTACTCTGGAACAGGGAAGAGAATATTTCGGTAAGCCGGTTCTTGGAGGACTGGATAATCACGGGATATTGATTGAAGGAAGCCTGGAGGATATTGCCGGGGAAACACACAGGATTATTAAAGGTTTCGGAAAGAAAGGACTTATGATAGGGGCTGACTGTACTGTGCCTGCAGATATTGATATAAACAGGCTGAGAGCCGCTGTTATGGCGGCCAGAGAAGTATAGGATTACGCTAAGCCAGAAGAGGAGCAGAGCATGAAATATATAAAGATTAAAGGAACTTCGCTGGAGGTTTCCAATATTGTTATGGGCTGTATGCGGCTCAACAGTCTGGATGTCCGGGAAGCACAGCGTCATATTGAAACGGCTATTGCAGCAGGCATTAATATGTTTGATCATGCCGATATCTATGGCGGAGGAGAATGTGAAGAGCTTTTTTCCAAAGCAATTGATATGAAGAGCCGGATAAGGGAAAAAATAATTATCCAGAGTAAATGTTCTATCAGAAACGGATATTATGATTTTTCCAGGGAATATATTATAGCAGCAGTGGATGGAATATTGAAAAGGCTTCATACCGAATATCTGGATATTCTTCTGCTGCACAGGCCTGATGCGCTGATGGAACCGGAGGAAACCGCGGATGCAATCAGGAGTCTGAAAAAATCCGGAAAAGTGCGTTATTTTGGGGTCTCCAATCAAAATCCCATGCAGATTGAACTGCTTCAGAAATATAGTGAGGAAAGGCTGTTGTTCAATCAGCTGCAGTTCAGCCTTGTTCATACACCGCTGATCGACAGCGGAATGGCGGTTAATATGCAGATTGGACAAAGTGTGGACCGAACCTGCGGGACGCTGGAATATTGCCGGCTGAAGGATATCACAATACAAGCCTGGTCTCCGTTCCAGAGAGGATTTTTTGAGGGGCCTTTTATCGGGGATATGGAGCATTATGGTGAATTAAACAACATGATTAATCATCTGGCGGAAAAATACGAGGTCACTCCGTCTGCAGTTGCAGTCGCATGGCTGACCCGTCACCCCGCAGATATCCAGGTGATTCTTGGAACAACGAAGGACAGCCGTATGCTGGAAGGATGCAGCGGATCATGGATTCCGCTGACAAGGGAAGAATGGTATGGTTTATATAAAGCGGCAGGAAATATGATTCCTTAGAAGTGCGAGAAGCCTGGAAATGATAAAGAAAAGGAGCGGATGAAAAGCCTGGCTTTCCATCTGCTCTTTTTTGCGCGGCAGCATATCCCTAAAAATGAGGAGTGCCCCGATGCTATAAGCACCGGGGCTATTATGAAAAAATTTATCTATGTTTGCTAATGGATTGTTGCGTTTGTTTCCTTTGAACTTATGAACATAGTATAACAATGATTTATGAATAAACTATGAACAAGTTGTAAATGTATAGTTAATTATAATAAAAAATAAAATGACATTAATGAAAAATAGTGCATAATATACAAAAAACCCGTACCTGCATGAGAAAGAGACAGTAATAACCGGTTGTAAAAAGCAGGGAATGATGCTAAAATGGGGAAAATAGTGGGAGTGTATCTGTTTTGTCAAACAGGTTTTAGGTTTACTCAGGAGGAAATGTCAGATGGATAATTACAATGAAGACCAGGCTTACCGGGGAGGATCTGCGGGCGCCTTGACACCGGATGCCCAGGAAGCAAAGCGTCTCAGAAACCAGTTGGTGGAATATGACGGATACCTTCAGGAAATGAGAAAATCCAACATGAAAAATGTGGAAACACTGGATGTGATCCAGCGTTATACGGATAAAAGCGCGGCAGGCATTCAGAAGCTGACGGAAGAAAGTGCGGCGGGAATGCAGAAACTGGCGGAGGAAAGCCTTCACGGAGTACAGAAGCTGGCGGAGGAATGCGCTTCAGGACTGCGCAGATATTCTGCGGACGGAAGCAGCAGCCTGCAGGAGATGGCGGAGAATGGGAGTGCCGGGATTGCCGGTGTGGCCAGGAGCGGGGAAGAAGGGCTGAACCGTCTGGCAGAGGATGGGCTCCAGAAGCTTTCCCATCTGGCTGAAATAAGCCTGCAGCAGCTGGAAGGTGTGACCGAAGAAAGCCTTACCCAGATCAAAGCGCTTGCGGAGGAGAGTGTTTCCCGGATTCTGGAGGTGAATAACCGGAATGTGGAAACCGCGGAAAGAGTGGATGAAATCCGTGAACTTGTGGCAGGGCAGACGGAAAGCCTGCGGGAAATGCAGAAGGAAACGGACGAGTTCACCCACAGGGAAAATGTAAAGGTTTACCGTAATGTACAGGCCGTTGTAGTGGAAGAAGTAAAAAAACAGACGGAGGAGCTGAAGGAAGCCAACCGGGGGCTGAAGCCCATGCTGATCATAACGCTGGCTGTCACCCTGGCAAATGCGGCCCTGTTTATTTTACAAATTCTGGGAATACTTGGTGTGTAGGAAAGTTTCTGCATAAACATAGACAGGAAGGAGCAAGGCGGATTCAATGGGAAAGCAAGAGTGGAAGCCCGGCAATATGCTGTACCCGCTTCCGGCGGTTATGGTAAGCTGTGCCGATAAGGCCGGGAATAGCAATATTCTTACCGTAGCGTGGGCGGGAACCGTATGCAGCAATCCTCCCATGGTTTCGATTTCGGTCCGGCCGGAAAGATATTCTTATGCCATGCTGCAGGAAACAGGGGAATTTGTCATTAACCTGACCACGCAGAAGCTGGCTTTTGCCACGGATCTGTGCGGCGTGAAGAGCGGCAGGGATACGGATAAATGGAAGGAGGCACACCTGACCCCGGTTCCGGGGAAGGCAGTGAAGGCGCCTCTTATAAAGGAAAGCCCGGTGAGTCTGGAATGCAGGGTCAGGCAGGCTATGGCTCTGGGAAGCCATACCATGTTTGTGGCGGAGGTGGTATCCGTCAGCGTGGATGAGGCGTATCTGGACAAGAATAACCGGTTCCATCTGGAGAAAGCCGATCCTATATGCTATTCCCACGGCATGTATTTTGCCCTCGGCAAGGCAATAGGTAAGTTTGGATACAGTGTTGCGAAGAAGAAAAAATAGTTTGCGGGAAGAAAAGCGGGATTCATGGAAAGTATTACAAAATATTATAAAAGATTAAGAGCTACCTTTCTTTTGACGGCGTTCTGCATCATAGCAGCCGCTGTCCTTTTTGTGCCTTCCTTCGGCAGATATGTCCGCGGGGAAAATAATGTGGCGGATATTCTGCTGAACGGGACGCTGGTGGGATGCACGGATGAGCCGGAAAAAGCGGAGGAGCTTCTTCAGAGTGCAAGGGAAGAGCTTGTGAGAGACAGCGGGGAGCTGGTCTTTATGACGGCGGATATGGAACTTCAGGGCAGGCGTATGGTGGTCGGCAGGGTGGACAGCGAGGACGCCATCCGTAAGAATATGGAAGAGGTATTAAGCAGCAGCACCTGCAAAATACTTCAGCACGCATACACGGTAAAGATTAACGAATATACGGTAAATCTGAAGACAAGCCAAGAGGTTTTGGCACTCCTTCATGCCTGTCTGGAAAAATACGATCCCACAGGCGAATATGCAGTGGAGCTTGTGGTGGATCCGATGCGGGAGCTGAATGTGCTTACCACTTCCATCTGCAGGAAGGAAGAGCTTAAGGATCCGGATGAGGTGGATACGGCCGCGGGTATCGCCCTGTTCATGGACGAGATATGCGAGGCTGCCGCACCCGGGATTGTGGGTGATTTTGATACTCTGGACTATGGGCTGAAAAAGCTGTCTTATGCAGATACGGTAGAGGTTGTGGAAGCCTATCTCATGGAGGATGAAATCACCAGCCTGAACGATGCCATTGATCAGGTGACGAAGGAGCAGGAAAAGGAACAGATCTATGAGGTGCAGCCCGGAAACACTCTTTCCCAGATCGCATTGGATAACGGTCTCACCGTGGACGGACTGGTTGCCATCAATCCCTCCCTGGAAAGTGCGGAATCCACGATACGTGTGGGCGATGAGCTGATTATAACTGTGCCGGAGCCGGAGCTTTCCGTTATTCATGAAGAGCTGGTTTATGCGGAGGAGAGCTATGACGCGCCGGTTCAGTATGTGGATGTGGATGACTGGTATACGACCAAACAGGAGGTGGTGCAGGAGCCTTCTGCAGGACACCGCAGGGTGGCCAGTGTCATTACTTACAAGAATGCAGAGGAATTGGGAGAGGAGATCATCCTGGAGGAAGTGGATTATGAGGCGGTTCCCAAGATTGTAAAAAGAGGAACCAAGGTGCCTCCTACCTATATCAAGCCGATTTCCGGCGGACGCCTTTCTTCCAATTTCGGGGGCAGGAGCGCTCCTACCAAGGGCGCATCCACCTATCACCAGGGAATCGACTGGGCGACGCCGGTGGGAACGGCGGTTATGGCATCTTCCGGCGGAACGGTTACAAGGGCAGGCTGGGGCAGCGGTTATGGTTATGTGGTTTATATCCAGCATGCCGACGGACGGGAAACCCGCTACGGACATTTGAGCAAGGTGCTGGTTTCAGTAGGACAGCAGGTCAGCCAGGGCCAGAAAATTGCTCTCAGCGGCAATACCGGCCGCAGCACGGGGCCTCATGTGCATTTTGAAATACGTATAAACGGACAGGCGGTCAACCCGCTTAAATATCTCAACTAATAATTATTTTTCCTCTCTGATAGTACGGATTACGGACAAGTTCGTTTCCGCTCTTTGTCAGAGGGGATTTTTTTGTAAATTTATGGGTTTACCTGCCCTTTAAGGAATTACTCATTTACAAAGTAAAAAAATATGATATAATCGCTTTTGGATTATTAAGTGGCAAAAGTTTTGTATATATGGTATAATAATCGAAAATTTGTATGTCAGATTTTACTAATCGGGTTTTGCATAAAGAATTTAGGACAGACAATAATAATTCATAACGATAAATATTTAAACAGGCGGTGTATGCTGCGCATAATCTGCAGTTAACAAAAATCGTGAGTAAGAATCGGTATGTTGGTATTGTATGGGACTGTCTCGAACGAGAGTATCTGATACGCGGCCTGCATACATAATGAGGTTAATATGGAACAATATGTGGTTGAAGGCGGAAATCCGCTTGTCGGAGAAGTGGAAATAGGCGGTGCCAAGAATGCGGCGCTTGCTATACTGGCAGCTTCGGTTATGACTGATGAAACAGTTTTGATAGAAAATATGCCTGACGTGCGGGACACGAATATCCTGCTGCAGGCAATGCAGAGCATAGGTGTGATTGTGGATCGTGTTGATCCGCATACGGTCAAGGTGAATGCATCCCATATCCATGATCTTGTGATTGAGGATGATTTTATTAAAAAAATCAGGGCTTCCTATTATCTTCTGGGAGCGCTTTTGGGGAAATACAATAAAGCGGAGGTTGCGCTTCCCGGCGGCTGCAACATCGGAAGCCGTCCGATTGACCAGCATATCAAAGGCTTTAAGGCTCTGGGCGCCGATGTGCGCATCGAGCACGGACTTATTATTACAGAAGCGCCGAACCTGAAGGGCAGCCATGTATATATGGATGTGGTGAGCGTCGGAGCTACGATTAACGTGATGATGGCGGCGGCCATGGCCGACGGCATGACTATTATTGAAAATGCGGCGAAAGAGCCCCATGTTGTTGATTTGGCCAATTTCCTGAACAGTATGGGAGCGAATATTAAAGGCGCAGGTACGGATGTGATCCGTATCCGCGGCGTACAGAAGCTTCACAAAACAGAATATGCCATCATTCCGGATCAGATCGAGGCGGGGACATTTATGTTCGCGGCTGCGGCGACGCAGGGGGATGTGACTGTTAAGAATGTAATTCCCAAGCATCTGGAATCCATCAGCGCCAAGCTCATGGAAATCGGCTGTGAAGTGGAAGAATCCGACGATGCGGTAAGAGTTGTGGCCTCCAGGCCTCTGACCCATACCCATGTGAAGACACTGCCTTATCCCGGCTTCCCTACGGATATGCAGCCGCAGATCACCGTTGCGCTGGGACTTTCCCAGGGGACAAGCATTGTTACCGAAAGTATTTTTGAGAACCGTTTCAAATATGTGGATGAGCTCACCAGGATGGGAGCCAGCATTAAGGTGGAAGGGAATACCGCCATCATTGACGGGGTTGCCAGATATACAGGCGCCAGCATTACCGCTCCCGATCTCAGGGCAGGCGCAGCGCTGGTGATAGCGGCATTGGCAGCGGAAGGCGTTTCCACGGTAGATGATATACGCTATATCGAAAGAGGCTATGAGAATTTCCCGGAAAAGCTCCGCGGCCTCGGAGCGCAGATCGAAAAAGTGTACAATGAAAGAGATATCAAGAAATTCCGCTTTAAAGTAGTCTGAATACCGTATTGCACATTTTTATCAATTTGTCCCGTTGACAGACAGATATTTATGGTGTATTGTAGGAGCGTAGTCACAGATAAGAAAATTCAATATTGTATCATCTCTTATTCAGAGTGGTGGAGGTACATAGGACCTGTGAAGCCACGGCAACCCCTCAAAGGAAGGTGCCAACCTGAGCGAGCTTTTCGAACAATAAGAGGATTTGATTATCATTAACATCGGGTCCGCTTATACAGCGGACTTTTTTGTGCGGCAGAATACTTTTTGCTGCTGCATTTGCAGGACAAATCATTGTCCAAAGGAGGAAAAATGGAGAAACATTTATTTACATCCGAATCCGTAACGGAAGGGCATCCCGATAAAATGTGCGATGCGATTTCCGATGCGGTGCTTGACGCACTGATGGAGCAGGATCCCATGAGCCGTGTGGCCTGTGAAACCTGTACCACCACGGGCCTTGTTCTGGTGATGGGCGAAATCACCACAAACGCCTATGTGGATATCCAGAAAATCGTACGCGATACCGTAAGGGAAATCGGTTATACCAAGTCCGAATACGGATTTGACGCCAACACCTGCGGCGTTATGGTAGCGCTGGACGAACAGTCCGCAGACATTGCCATGGGCGTGGATAAGGCTCTGGAAGCAAAAGAGGAAGAAAAGGTATCGGCAGAGCATAAAATGACGGAAGCCCAGCTGGACGCCATCGGCGCAGGCGATCAGGGAATGATGTTCGGTTTTGCCACCAACGAAACAGAAGAGTATATGCCTTATGCCATCAGCCTTGCCCATAAGCTGGTGAGACAGCTTACCAAGGTGCGTAAGGACGGCACCCTTCCTTACCTGAGACCGGACGGAAAGAGCCAGGTCACCGTGGAATATGATGAAAATGAGAAGCCTGTCCGCCTGGAAGCGGTAGTGCTTTCCACGCAGCATGACGCGGATGTGACTCAGGAACAGATCCATGAAGACATCAAAAAATATGTATTCGATCCCATTCTGCCTGCAGAGATGATCGATGATGAAACCAAGTTTTTCATCAACCCCACCGGACGTTTTGTCATCGGCGGACCCAATGGGGACAGCGGCCTGACAGGACGTAAGATCATCGTGGATACCTACGGCGGCTATGCCCGTCACGGCGGCGGCGCTTTTTCCGGAAAGGACTGCACCAAGGTTGACCGTTCCGCAGCGTATGCGGCCCGTTATGTAGCGAAAAATATCGTTGCGGCAGGCCTTGCCGATAAATGCGAAATCCAGCTCTCCTATGCCATCGGTGTGGCCCATCCTACCTCCATCATGGTGGATACCTACGGAACAGGCAGGCTTTCCGATGAGAAGCTGGTGGAAATCATTCGCGATAACTTTGACTTAAGACCCGCGGGAATTATCAAAATGCTGGATCTGCGCCGTCCCATTTACAAACAGACCGCAGCATACGGACACTTCGGACGCCATGATCTGGATTTGCCCTGGGAGAAGCTGGATAAAGCGGATGCTTTAAGAAAATATCTGTAAACCATAATACTTTACCTTGATTTTACATAAATTTTTCTCTTTTCGGATAGATATAAAGTGTGGGATTTGTTACGCTTGATTCAGAAAGGAGGAATTTATATGGAAAACAGGGTATATGACATGGAAAAAGGTCAGTTTGCTTTTCTGTACAAATTGCCGCCTAAACTGATTTTGCTTTTAAGTACCATAGTATGGCTGGCGGCCGGGCTGCTTATCGGGGCCGTGGCAAAGAGCCTGCTGGGACTTCCTGTAAATATAGAAGGTATGGCGGCGTTTATTTCCCTGGTAATGGGATATTGCGGAAGCGTGATCTATTTAATAAGAAGAAAGTAAGTTTTCAGGAAAGCACCGGTTAATAGCCGGTGCTTTTTTTCCGCATTGTTTTGCCCGCTCAATCATGGTACAATTATTTGATATATAAACCGGCAGCAAGGATTACGGAAAGGTATGATAATAATATGAAATTATGTGCATCCTGTATGCGCTGTCTTGTGGACAGGCAGGAAGAAAGAGTCAGGGATAAAGGAAAAGAAGAGGATAGAGATGCCTATATGCGGCAGGTCGCCCGGATTATTGCGGAAAGCGCCCCGGAGGATTCCGCGCCGGTGCTGGTGGAGAGGATCAACGAGGTATACCGGCAGTATTTCGGGCCGGTTACGGATTATGATGAGATAAAAAAAGAATTCAATGAGCTGATGCTTTCTCTGGAACCGGATATCCGTTCCGTGATGGAAGCGGGGGAGGATCCCTTACATACGGCATTTGTATTTGCCAGGGCGGCTAATTATATTGATTTCGGCATGGCGGGCCAGGTGGAGAAGGAAACCCTGTTTCAGCTGTTGGAAAAGGCCGCCGGAGACAGTATGGATGAAAAGGTATATGAAGAGATGCTTTCCGATCTGGGGAAGGCACGGAAAATGATATATGTGACGGATAACTGCGGAGAGGTGGTCTGTGACAAGCTGGCTGTGGAAGAATTGAAGAAACGTTTCCCCGGCCTTGATATCACCGTCATGGTGAGGGGAGAAGCGGCCCTGAATGACGCCACGATTGAGGATGCCATACAGACAGGCCTGGATAAGGCGGCCAGGATTACGGATAACGGCTGCGGTGTGGCAGGGACGCCTCTGGACTATGTGGGAGCGGACGCCAGGCGCCTTCTGGAGGAGGCGGACGTGATTGTGGCAAAGGGACAGGGCAACTTTGAAACCATGCATGGCTGCGGCCTGAACATTTACTATTCTTTCTTATGTAAATGCGACTGGTTCCGGAAGCGTTTCGGAATGGAAAAAAATAAGGGCATGTTTGTCCGGGAAAGGAGTTCATAATTCATGGCATTTGCACATCTTCACGTCCATACGGAGTACAGTCTTCTGGACGGGTCGAATAAGATAAAGGAATATGTGAAGAGGGTAAAAGAGCTGGGGATGGACAGTGCGGCCATCACCGACCATGGCGTTATGTATGGGGTTATCGACTTCTACAGGGCCGCCAAGGAGGCCGGGATCAAGCCTATCATAGGCTGTGAGGTTTATGTGGCTCCCAATTCCCGGTTTGACAAAGAGCTGACCGGCGGAGATGATCGGTATTACCATCTCGTCCTTCTGGCGGAAAACAACACCGGCTATGCCAATCTGATGAAAATCGTGAGCAAAGGCTTCACCGAAGGCTATTATTATAAGCCCAGGGTGGATATGGAGATCCTGAACCGTTACCATGAGGGTATCATAGCCCTTTCCGCCTGTCTGGCAGGAGAGGTGGCCCGCTATATCCAGAAAGGCCTGATTGACGAAGCCAAAAAAGCGGCGCTGAAATACCAGGCCTGTTTTGGAAAGGATAATTATTTCCTGGAACTTCAGGATCATGGGATTCCCACCCAGCGTACGGTGAACACAGCGCTTCTTTCCATGAGCAAGGAGCTGGATATCCCTCTTGTAGCTACCAACGATGTGCATTATACGTACCGGGAGGATGAAAAGCCCCATGATATCCTCCTGTGCATCCAGACGGCCAAAAAGCTGGCTGATGAGGACAGAATGCGGTATGAGGGCGGCCAGTATTACGTGAAAAGCGAAGAAGAAATGAAGGGGCTGTTCCCCTATGCATGGGAAGCCGTGGAGAATACCCAGATCATTGCGGACCGCTGCAACGTGGAAATCGAATTCGGCGTAACGAAGCTGCCTCATTTTGAAGTGCCTGAGGGATATGATTCCTGGAGCTATCTGAACAAGCTCTGCACCGATGGCCTGAAGGAACGTTATCCGGAGGACGACGGCACGCTGAGAGAACGGCTGGACTATGAGCTGGGGATAATCCAGCGTATGGGATATGTGGATTACTTCCTCATAGTGTGGGATTTTATCAATTATGCCAAGAGCAACGATATCATGGTCGGACCGGGAAGAGGATCGGCGGCGGGAAGTATCGTATCCTACTGCCTGAAAATCACCAACATTGATCCGATAAAATATAATCTGCTGTTTGAACGTTTCCTTAACCCGGAACGTGTTTCCATGCCGGATATTGATATTGACTTCTGCTTCGAAAGACGGCAGGAGGTCATAGATTATGTGGGAAAGAAATACGGAGCGGAGAAGGTGGTCCAGATCGTGACCTTCGGTACCATGGCAGCGAAGGGCGTTATCCGGGATGTGGGAAGGGTAATGGATCTCCCCTATTCCTATGTGGACGGCATTGCCAAAATGATACCGAATGAGCTGAATGTCACCATTGACAGGGCGCTGCAGGCCAATCCCGAGCTGAGGAAGCTCTATGAAACCGATGAGCAGGTAAAGGTGCTTATCGATATGAGCAAGCGTCTGGAGGGCCTTCCCAGGCATACCTCCATGCATGCGGCCGGCGTGGTTATCTGTCCGGCCAGCGCGGATGAATACGTTCCACTTTCCAGAGGTTCCGACGGCTGTATCACCACCCAGTTTACCATGACCACTCTGGAGGAGCTGGGGCTTCTGAAAATGGATTTCCTGGGGCTGCGTACCCTGACGGTAATCCAGAATGCGGTAAAGCTGATAAAAAAGGATAAGGATATCAGCCTGGATATCGATAATATTGATTTCAACGATAAGGCTGTCCTGGATTCCATCGGCACAGGAAGAACCGACGGCGTGTTCCAGCTGGAAAGCGGCGGGATGAAGAACTTCATGAAGGAGCTTAAGCCCCGGAACCTGGAGGATATCATTGCGGGGATTTCCCTGTACCGTCCCGGCCCCATGGATTTTATCCCCCGGTATATCAAGGGGAAGAACAATGCGGCCAGCATCACCTATCTGTGCCCGCAGCTTCAGCCTATCCTGGAGCCCACCTATGGCTGTATTGTTTACCAGGAGCAGGTTATGCAGATCGTGCGTGATCTGGGCGGGTATACCATGGGCCGAAGCGACCTGGTGCGCCGTGCCATGAGTAAGAAAAAACAGTCCGTCATGGAAAAAGAAAGAGCCAATTTCATTTACGGAAATGAAGAAGAAGGCGTTCCGGGCTGTGTGAATAACGGAATATCGGAGCAGGTGGCGGGGACCATTTATGAAGAAATGATGGATTTTGCCAAATACGCTTTCAATAAATCCCATGCCGCCTGTTATGCGGTGGTTTCTTACCAGACCGCTTACCTGAAATATTATTACCCGCTGGAATTCATGGCGGCATTGATGACCTCCGTGATTGATAATCCCGGAAAGGTATCGGAATATATCCTCACCTGCCGGAGCATGGGCATCAAAATTCTGCCCCCGGATATCAATGAAGGGGAAGCGGGCTTTTCCGTGTCGGGCGGTTCCATCCGGTACGCGCTCACAGCCATCAAGGGTGTGGGAAGGCCGGTGATTGACGCTGTGACGGAGGAACGCACGGTCAGAGGCCCTTTCCTGAGCCTTCAGGATTTTGTCACCCGTATGGCGGACTCGGAAGTGAATAAGCGTACCGTGGAAAACTTTATTAAATCCGGTACTTTTGACGGGCTTGGGGGAACCAGAAAGCAGTTCATGAGCGTATTCGCACAAATGATGGATTCCCAGCAGCACAATAAGAAAAATAACCTGGCGGGCCAGATCAGCCTGTTTGATCTGGTCAGTGAAGAAGAAAAAAGCGATTTTGAGATTCGTCTTCCCGATGTGGGGGAATACTCTAAAGAGCTGCTGCTTGGCTTTGAAAAGGAAGTCCTGGGAATCTATATCAGCGGGCATCCCCTGGAGGAGTATGAGCAGACCTGGAGAAAGCATATCACAAGAACCACAGCGGACTTTATGATCGACGAGGAAACCGGTGAAATGAATGTCCGTGACCAGGAACGGGTGACTGTTGGCGGCATGATCGCCGAAAAGAAGATCAAATATACCAAAAATGATAAAATCATGGCCTTTCTCACGCTGGAGGATCTGGTGGGAAGTATTGAGGTGCTTGTTTTTCCCAAGGTTTATGAGCAGGAAAGCGCGAAGCTGACGGAGGAAAATAAGGTCTTCGTGAAGGGCAGGGTATCTGCGGAGGAAGACAAGGACGGAAAGATTATCTGTGAATCCATCCAGGCTTTTGATGATATCCGCAAGACTCTCTGGATCAAGTTCCCGACCATGCAGGAATACGAAACGGCGGAAAAGCAGCTGATGGAAACGCTGGCCGAGTCCGACGGAAACGACGGAGTCGTGATTTATGTGGAGAATCCCAAGGCGAAAAAGGCATTGCCCCCCAACCGGAATGTCAGGGCGGACAAGGAACTTCTTTCCCGGCTGGAAGAGCTGTACGGGGAAGAAAATATCAAGGTGATATAGTCCGGAAGGTCTGCAAAGAAAAAGATTGAAAACAGTACACATATCGATTAAAATAAAAGCAAAAGTTAAGTCACATACAGGGAATGCCCGAAGCGGCAGACTGGAGGATAAATCATGGCTAAGGCAATTAAGACAATAGGGATACTGACAAGCGGCGGTGACGCGCCGGGCATGAATGCCGCCATACGTGCCGTTGTCAGGAAGGCAATCACCAACGGCGTTAATGTAAAGGGAATTAAAAGAGGCTATCAGGGCCTTTTAAATGAAGAGATCGTGGATATGCAGGCCCGCAGTGTTTCCGACATCATTCAGAGAGGCGGAACCATACTGGGAACGGCCCGGTGCCAGGAATTCAAAACAGAGGCCGGACAGCAGAAGGGAGCCGACATCTGCCGCAAGCACGGCATTGACGGACTTGTGGTTATCGGCGGCGACGGCTCTTACCAGGGCGCGCAGGCGCTGTCCCGCCACGGGATCAATACGATTGGCCTTCCCGGGACCATCGATTTGGACATCGCATGCACGGATTATACCATAGGCTTCGATACGGCTGTAAATACGGCCATGCAGGCCATCGATAAGGTAAGGGATACCTCTTCCTCCCATGAACGCTGCAGCATCATCGAGGTTATGGGCAGGAATGCAGGATATATCGCACTGTGGTGCGGTGTCGCCAATGGCGCGGAGGATATCCTTCTCCCTGAAAAGTATGACTATAACGAACAGAATATCATCAACAATATCATCAACAACAGAAAACGCGGCAAAACCCATCACTTGATCATCAATGCCGAAGGAATCGGCCATTCCACATCCATGGCCAGAAGAATTGAAGCCGCGACCGGCGTGGAAACGAGAGCGACCATACTGGGATACATGCAGCGCGGCGGAAGCCCTACCTGCAAGGATCGGTATTACGCTTCCATCATGGGCTGCCTTGCGGCGGATATACTCTGCGAAGGGAAAACCAACCGGGTGGTAGGCTACCGTCACGGAGAATTCAAGGATTTTGATATCGAGGAAGCCCTGGCGATGCAGAAGGATATTCCGGAATATGAATACAAAATCAGCAAGCTGCTTGCGGTATAGTCAGGCGGCGGGAAAATAACGAATGCCCCTTTGCCGGGGAATTCCAAAAAAAATGAGGCGTCCGGTGGGAACCGGCGCCTTACTGTTTGTCAGAGGAAATTTATGCTTACAAAAAAGAAAACCAAAATGTCTTACACCAGAATGCTGGCCCTTGGTTTTGCGCTCATTATCCTGATAGGTGCCCTTCTTCTGAGCCTGCCCTTTGCGACCAAAAGCAGGGAATGTATGCCCTTTCTGGATGCTCTTTTTACCGCGACTTCAGCGACCTGCGTAACGGGACTGGTAGTGGCCGACACATATCAGAACTGGAGCCTGTTCGGCCAGCTGGTCATCCTTACGCTGATTCAGATCGGCGGCCTCGGCTTTATCACGATTGGCAGCTATATTGCGGTAGTCATGAAAAAGAAAATAGGCCTGAAGGAGAGGACGGCTATCCATGAGAGCGTGAGCACCATGGAGCTGGCGGGAGTGGTGAGGCTTGTACGCAAGATCGTCATGGGAACCTTCGCCTTTGAACTCGCCGGGGCGCTGCTTCTGTCCCTGCGTTTTGTGCCTCAATACGGACTGCTGCGGGGCTGCTATATGGGGCTTTTCCATGCAGTATCCGCGTTCTGCAACGCGGGCTTTGATTTAATGGGGATTAACGAAGCCTACAGCTCCCTTGTATCCTATGAAGGGGACATCCTCGTGAATTTTACGGTAATGGCCCTCATCATCATAGGCGGGACAGGCTTCCTTGTATGGGATGATATCCAGAGGAACGGGCTGCGTTTCAAAAAATATCTCCTGCATACCAAAATTGTGCTGATAACCACAGCCGTATTGATTTTCGGAGGAGCCCTCCTTTTTTATCTGCTGGAAAAGGATAATGTGTTCGCAGGCATGAGCGGGAAGGAACAGCTTTTGGGCGCCCTTTTCAGTGCAGTTACGCCCCGAACGGCAGGCTTTAACAGCGTGGATACCGCGGCTATGAAGGAATCCAGCAAGTTCCTTACCATGGTTCTGATGTTCATCGGAGGAAGCTCCGGCTCCACCGCAGGCGGTGTGAAGGTGACCACAGCGGTGGTCATGCTGCTTTCCACCATAGCCATGGTAAGGGGAACCCATGGAGTAAATATACTAAACAGGCGCCTGGAAGAGGATACGGTAAAAAAAGCCAGCGCCATCGTCACTATAGATTTAAGCCTGGCGGTAGCCGCCGCGCTGATTATTATGGCTGTACAGCCCCTGAAGCTTACGGACACGCTTTTTGAGGTTTTTTCCGCCATCGGTACGGTTGGAATGACTACAGGAGTTACGAGGGAGCTGGTTCCGGTATCTCGTATAGTCATCATTCTGCTGATGTACTGCGGCAGGCTGGGAAGCCTTACCTTTACTCTGGTATTTGCCAGAAGCAAGCCGGAACCGCCGGTAAAGCAGCCCGTGGAAAAAATAGTGGTGGGATAAGCCTGAGGAGGAAAATCCTCTGCCCGTCAGAGGACAAATTTCTAAAGAAATTACATTTTGCTCCGCAAAACAAGGAGGAAAATCCTCTGCTCGTCAGAGAACTCGCATTTTGCTCCGCAAAACAAGGAGGATAAAAAAGATGAAATCTATGCTTGTGATCGGTTTGGGACGTTTTGGACAGCATCTTGCTTCCAATCTTCTTGATCTGGAAAACGATGTGATGATCATTGATGTGGACGAAAAAAAGCTGGAGGGTCTTGTGCCTTATGCGACCAGCTCCAAAATAGGGGACTGCACCAACCCGGAGGTGCTCCGCAGCCTGGGCATCGGTAATTTTGACGTGATTTTTGTATGTATCGGCACCAATTTCCAGAGCAGCCTGGAAATAACCAGCCTGGTGAAGGAAATGGGCGGAAAGCATGTGGTCAGCAAGGCGACCAGGGATATCCAGGCCAAATTCCTCCTGCGCAACGGGGCGGATGAGGTCATCTATCCGGAAAAAGATATAGCGGAGCGCTGTGCGGCAAAATACAGTATGGATAATGTATTCGACTACATTGAGATATCATCCCATTACGGGATATACGAGATCAGCCCCATGAAGGAATGGGTGGGCAAAACCATCCGGGAATCCAATATTGCCGCCCGCTTCCGAGTGACAATAATAGGTATCAAGCGGGAGGGCTACGAGTCCCAGATCATGCCGTCCGCGGATGATTATATTGAAGAAGGGGAGCATCTTATTGTCCTCGCTTCCCATGAAACGGCAAAAAAACTGTCCAAACAGCTGTAAAAGGAGATAGAAATGATTACATCGGCATCCAATACCCGTATTAAAAAAGTGGCTGCTTTGAACCAGAAGGCGAAGGAACGCAGGCAGGAGGGCAGATATGTGGTGGAAGGGGTGAAAATGTTCCTGGAAGCGCCTGAAGAGGAAATCGAAGAGGTGTATGTATCGGAAGGCTTTCATAACCCTGCCTGCGACAGGAAGCTGAACGGCCTTCATGCGGAACAGGTATCGGAAGAGGTCTTCCGGAAGATGAGCGATACCTCCACCCCCCAGGGGATACTCTGTGTCATGAAACGTAAGCAATATACCCCTGATGACCTTCTGCAGGCAGCAAATCCTCTGCTCATGCTTCTGGAAGACATCCAGGATCCGGGCAATCTGGGGACAATACTGCGTACCGGTGAGGGCGCCGGAATTGACGGTGTGATCATGAGCCGGGATACGGCCGATATTTATAATCCCAAAACGATCCGTTCGACCATGGGGAGCATTTACCGCGTCCCTTTCCTGTATGTTTCTTCCCTCTCCGACATGATTGCCGAACTGAAACAAAAAAAAATCACGGTTTATGCCGCGCATCTGAAAGGAAAGCAATGGTATGACCAGGCGGACTACAGCGGCGGAAGCGCTTTTCTAATAGGAAATGAGGGGAACGGCCTGAAGGAAGAAACCGCGGCGCTGGCGGATTCCTACATAAAAATACCCATGGGCGGAAAAGTGGAATCTTTAAATGCCGCAATGGCATCAGGAATTCTGATGTATGAAGCATCCAGGCAGAGGCGGTTTATGACAGACGGTGCAAAAAAGTAAAATATTATGTAATATTTGTAACAATTAAATAACTAAATAAAGAAAAACTTAAGAAAAGTTGCTCTCTGCGTAGAAAAAAATACGTGGTGGCAACTTTTTTGCTGTTAAATATTAAGATAAAATGAAAATAATGTAAAAATAATGTCGATGTAATGATAAAATAAAACGTAATAATATAAAATATAAAACATATAGTAGTTAATTTAAAGTAAAAAAACGTCGAAAATCCTTATTTTAAGCCTGTTGTATCAAGGGGTTGACAAATGGCAATAATGTTGGTATGATATCAAACGTAACATTTGTTAACAAGTTTGTAACAATTGTGAAAATGTTCCTGATGACCACAGGAACTAAAAACGGAGGTTATTTATGAACACAAATGGCAGAAGGTTGTATAAGCGTGCTGCTGGATGGCTGACCGGTGTTATGGTGCTCAGCTCTGCATGCGGAACAACCGCTATGGCAAATGGTGTTATGCTGGTTGATGCGGCCAGTGTGGCAGATGTCCATGCAGAAGCTGATGAGACCTCTCCGGTTCTGGTAAAGCTTTCCGGTACACAGGCAGTAGTACTGGGGCATGATGAGGACTGGACGAAGGTACAGGTCGGTGACATTACCGGCTGGGTGGAAAGTGAACACCTGACAAACGGCAGTGATACAACGGAAGATATCGTGCCGGAGAGCCCGGAAAAGACAGAACAAACGGGCAGTACGGAAGAAAAAATAGAGCAGAAGGAACAGACGGAAGAAAAAGAAAGCAACTCTGAACCGGTACAGAACGAAGCGGTTCAGGCCGTGATGGCAGCGGCAAAGGATACACAGAGAATCAACGAACAGCAGAAAGCAATAGAAACACAAAAGGCAGAGGAAGCCGCAAAAGCGGCCGAAGAACAGAAGGCCATACAGAAAGCAGCAGAAGAAGCAGCAAAGAAAGCTGCGGCGCAGGCACAGGCCGTAGCAGAAGAAGCAGCCAGGAAAGCCGCAGCAGAAGCACAGGCCGCAGCAGAAGAAGCAGCCAGGAAAGCGGCAGCAGAAGCACAGGCCGCAGCACAACAGGCAGCCGCAAAAGCGGCGGCAGAAGCACAGGCCGCGGCAGTTCAGGCCGCACAGCAGGCCGTGATAGCACAGGCAGGGGTAAGCCCCCAGGATGTGGATCTGCTTGCAGCCCTGATTCAGTGTGAAGCGGGCGGAGAACCCTATGTCGGCCAGGTGGCTGTGGGAAATGTGGTCATGAACCGTGTGGAATCAGCAGGACACCCTGCCAGCATCCCGGATGTGATTTATGCAGCTGGCCAGTTCAGCCCGGTACGCAATGGAAGCCTTTCACGCACATTATCCACAGGAAGAGTGAGCGCATCCTGCAGACAGGCGGCCGTGGAAGCCATAGCCGGTTCTTCCCCGGTAGGCGATAAACTGTATTTCAGAAGAGCAAACGGAAGAGGCGGCCAGATCATCGGCAACCATGTTTTCTATTAAACACAAGTTCATATATTTATGAAAGAAGCCGATAAATAAACGGCGGCAAAATAAAGTACGGCCGGATTGTGAACCACTGCAATCCGGCCGTTTTCTGCCATACTCCCACACCCATCATCCGCACAAAGCAGCCATTTTCCAAATTGTTTATAACAAATACTTAACAAATATTGACAAAATTTGCAACAATTGTTAACATAGCTGTAATAAATACAGAAATTGGAAACAAAAGAAACTGCAGCTTTTGCAGCAGTACATTTAGTGGGGGAAGAGTGTGAAAGCACTTGACAGGGGTTAAACTATGACAGAACAAGCAAAACAGAAGAGCCTTATTCCCGTCCTCAGGACGCTTTTAATCCTTACTGTTTCCGCCCTGGCTTTCGGAACGGAAGCCATGGCACAGCCGGGAGACACAGACAATCCCGGAGCAGGCGTGGCGGCAATCCTGGACGAGGATACGGTTCCGGAAGAAGCTTCCCTGAAAACGGCCGAACAGGAAGTACGTGTGGGCGAAGCCGCCCTCGCCGTCAGCGTGGGAAGACAACAGAATAAAAATACCGGAAAGACACAGGAAGAAGAATTGGAACTGGTTATGACCAATGTATCCAATACACTCAACGTCAGAAAAGAACCCGATGAAGAAGCGGAGAAAATAGGATACCTATATGCCGACTGCGGCGGAACCATTCTGGAAAGAAAAGACGGCTGGACCAAACTGGAATCCGGCGGCCTGATCGGCTGGGCCAAAGACGAATACCTCCTCTTTGATGAAGAGGCTGTCCAGGAAGCCAGACAGGTAGGCAGAACCATGGCTACGGTTACAGGAGACACCCTCCGCATCCGCAAAGAACCCGACCCGGATGCCGGAGTATACGCCCTGGCCGCCAGAGGCGAGAGCTTTGAAGTAGTCGGCGAGAGCGAACTTGAGTTCAGCGATGGAATCCACCTAAGTGAAGACTGGGCGGCCATCGATTACGAAGGCTGCACCGGCTATATCTCCTCCGACTTCATCTCCGTAGACTTCGAAGTAGACAGCGGCGAGACCCTCCAGGAAATAGCCGCCAGAGAAGCCGCACAGACAAAAGCAATCACCGCTTCCGCAGAAACAGCCAAAGGCGGCCGTACAAAAGCCGACACACCGGCCGGTGAAACCAAAAAAGAAAATGCAGGCGTAGTCCCCGCAGGCGTCAGCGATGCCCAGCTCCTCGCAGCCCTGATCCAATGCGAAGCCGGAGGTGAAAGCTACGAAGGCCAGCTTGCCGTAGGCGCAGTAGTAATCAACCGCGTCAGAAGCGGATCCTACCCCTCCACAATTTCCGGCGTCATCTACGCCTCTGGCCAATTCGGCCCCGCCGGAACCGGCAAAGTAGCCTCCCTGCTATCCAGCGGAACCATCAAAAACAGCTGCCTCCAGGCCGCCAACGAAGCCATAAACGGCATAACCAACGTAGGAAACGCCACCCACTTCCGCCGCGCCGGCAACCGCGAAGGAATCGTCATCGGCAACCACGTCTTCTGGTAAACTTTTAATTTTTTAAATTCCAACCAAACAAACCAAGGGACCGCTCTTCCGGTCCCTTTTTATATTCAGTAAAGCATCGCATGAATATCACAGTACTGAGTGCGATATTATACTAGTGAAAGGGCTGCCTGAGCCGCATGCCCGCCCTCCGGTTTCCGGTTTTTCTGTGTGGGCCGCCGGGCTGCAAGGATTCCTGTAAAGGCCGTATAAACACGCCGGTCCTTACGCTGCGTCCTGTGCAGCGTTAGTACCGCTGCGCGTTTATCCGAGCGAAAGCGTGCCTGCACAGGAACCTTGCAGCCCGGCGGTCCACACAGAAAAACCGGAAACCGGAGGGCAAAGCATGCGGCTCAGGCAGCCCTTTCACGTGGCTCCTCCACAAAATATTTAAGCTTCCTCATTCTAAAAAGATTGAATATCTTTTTGCATTATAGTATTATGGAGAAAGTGAAAGAAATGTGCTTTTACTTAAGAAAGAAGTAGGCTTTCACTTGCCGGAAAGGAGGAAATTGTATGAACCAGGTTGTATTCTGGCTGATTTTGCTGATAATATTAGTTACTATAGAAATTGCAACTATGGGGCTTACCACCATTTGGTTTGCGGGAGGCGCTTTTGTCGCCATCATTGCGGCGGCTTTAAATACACCGCTGTATGTGCAGATTACGCTGTTCCTGATCGTATCGGTGGTACTGCTGCTGTTTACCCGGCCGATTGCCATGAAATATTTTAACAAGGACCGGATTAAAACAAATGCGGAGAGTCTGATAGGCAAACAGGCTGTGGTTACGGAAGACATCGATAATCTTCTGGCCGTGGGTCTGGTGAGCATCAACGGACAGGAATGGACGGCAAGGAATGTGGTGGACGGGATGAAGATTCCCAAGGGGACAGTTGTTATTGTCCGCGCCATCAGCGGAGTAAAATTAATCGTAGAAGAAAGAAGAGAGGGAAAGTAATATGACTGGAGCAATTGTGTTGTTGATTATTCTTGTGCTTATCATTATCCTGCTGGCATCATGTATCAAGATTGTGCCTCAGGCACAGGCATATGTTGTGGAAAGATTAGGCGCTTATCAGGGAACCTGGAGTGTGGGGCTCAAACTGAAAATGCCCTTCATCGATAAAATAGCCAGAAAGGTGAACCTGAAGGAGCAGGTGGTTGATTTCGCTCCCCAGCCGGTTATCACCAAGGATAACGTAACCATGCGGATTGATACGGTAGTATTTTTCCAGATTACGGATCCCAAGCTGTATACTTACGGCGTGGAAAATCCCATCATGGCTATTGAGAACCTGACGGCTACCACCCTTCGTAACATTATCGGTGATCTGGAGCTGGATCAGACGCTGACATCCAGAGAAACCATCAACACCAAAATGCGCGCGTCCCTGGACGTTGCCACAGATCCCTGGGGAATCAAGGTTACCAGAGTAGAACTGAAAAACATCATTCCTCCGGCTGCTATCCAGGATGCTATGGAGAAGCAGATGAAGGCGGAACGTGAAAGACGTGAGTCCATCCTTCGTGCGGAAGGTGAGAAGAAATCCACCGTCCTTGTTGCAGAAGGTAAGAAACAGTCTGCAATCCTTGAAGCGGAAGGTGAGAAGCAGTCTGCAATCCTTCATGCGGAAGCGGAGAAGGAAAAGATGATCCGTGAGGCGGAAGGTGAAGCGGAAGCTATTCTTAAGGTACAGCAGGCGACTGCAGACGGTATCCGTTTTATCAGGGAAGCAGGCGCTGACGAGGCCGTATTGAAGATTAAGAGCCTGGAAGCATTCGAAAAGGCTGCGGACGGAAAGGCAACCAAGATCATTATCCCTTCCGAGATTCAGGGAATGGCAGGCATGCTCGCTTCTGCCAAGGAAATTCTGAACGGCTGAGCCGGAGACAGGTTATAAAAGCATGCGGCAATGTCCGGAACCCCTTTTCAGGGAGGACGGCTTTTCGCAGGTGTAAATAAATGGAGAAAGGTCTCACATCATAGAGGAAACGGATGTGAGACTTTTTCGTCAGGGCCCTTCCGGCTCTGGGACACGTATTTTAAGGACGAAAGGAGAGAATGCTATGAATCTGAAAGGACGTCATTTTTTAAAACTGCTGGATTATACGCCGGAGGAGATCACATATCTTTTAGACCTTGCCGCAGATTTGAAGGATAAAAAGAAAAAAGGGATTGCGGTAAACTGTTTTCAGGGAAAAAATGTGGCACTGATATTTGAAAAGACCAGCACCCGGACGAGGTGTGCCTTTGAAGTGGCGGCCCACGATCTGGGGCTCGGAACTACATATCTGGATCCTTCAGGCTCCCAAATCGGGAAGAAGGAAAGCATTGCCGATACGGCAAGGGTGCTGGGAAGAATGTACGAAGGAATCGAATACCGCGGTTTCGGGCAGAATATTGTGGAAGAGCTGGCACAATATGCAGGGGTTCCGGTATGGAACGGCCTGACCAATGAATTCCATCCCACACAGATGCTGGCGGATCTGCTGACCATCAGGGAGCATCTGGGGCGGATACAGGGCGTAAAGCTGGTATATATGGGAGACGCCCGCTATAATATGGGAAATTCCTATATGGTGGCCTGTGCCAAGATGGGTATGCATTTCACCGCCTGCGCGCCTAAGGAATACTTCCCTGACAGTGAACTGGCAGAGCAGTGCAGGGCTATCGCGGCCCAGACCGGAGGAAGCATCACGCTCACGGAGGATGCCGCGGAAGGAACGAAGGATGCGGATGTGATCTGTACCGATGTATGGGTATCCATGGGCGAGCCGGACTATGTATGGGAAGAACGTATCCGTCTGCTTTCCCCTTACCAGGTAAACAGCAAAATTATGGAAAATGCGGGAAATGCCATCTTTATGCACTGTCTCCCTGCATTCCATGACCTGCATACCAGGATTGGGAAGGAAATCGGAGAAAAATTCGGAATCAATGAAATGGAAGTATCCAATGAGGTGTTTGAGTCCCCGGCTTCCGTTGTGTTTGATGAGGCGGAAAACAGGATGCATACGATCAAAGCGGTCATGGCGGCTTCTTTGGGCTATGAATTCTGAAACAGGAACCGGTAAAGGAGTGCTTACAATTTCATGAAATCAGAAATTCTTTCGCTGCTCCGGGAAAGCATGCTCCGGGAAAAGGCAGCAGATGCGCCGGCCGGGGAAAACCAGCCGTCAGGCATGCCAGCCGGCAAAGAGCAGCCGTCAGGCAGGGAATATATATCGGGCCAGGAGCTTTGCAGCCGTTTTGGGGTATCCAGAACGGCTGTCTGGAAAGTGATCAATCAGCTGAAGGAAGAGGGCTATGAAATTGAAGCGGTACAGAATAAGGGCTACCGGCTGAAGGCTTCTCCGGATGTGATAGGGGAAATTGAACTGGGAAGCCGTCTTCAGACCCGCGGGGAGGGCCATTGGGCCGGGAACAGCCTGATTTATTATCCCAGCACAGGCTCCACGAATATCGATGCGAAAAGGGCGGCAGAGGATGGCGCGCCGGAAGGTACACTGGTGGTAACGGACTGCCAGAACACGGGAAGAGGCCGAAGGGGAAGGGACTGGAGTTCACCCCAGGGCTGCAACCTTTATTTCACGCTTCTTCTGCGGCCGGACTGCAGCCCGGATCAGGCCTGCATGCTCACCTTGGTAATGGCTCTCGCCGTGGCGGAGGCAGTGAATGAGCTGGGGCTGGAAGCGGGTATCAAATGGCCCAATGACATCGTTCTGTCCGGAAAGAAAATCTGTGGGATTCTGACCGAAATGAGCGCCGAGCCGGATTATATCCATTATGTGGTGATCGGATGCGGCATCAATGTAAACCAGGAGGAATTCCCCTCCGAAATCAGTCGGACAGCCACTTCACTGAGGCTGGAAAAGGGAGAAAAAATATCCCGATCCGCTTTGCTGGTATCGGTGATGGATCATTTCGAAGAGGCTTACGGGGCTTTCCGGAAAACATGGGACCTGACGGAGCTTCTCCCTTCCTACCACAGGTTTCTCCTGAATAAGGATGCCCGGGTGCGTGTCCTTGACCCGAAGGGGGAATTTGACGGAATTGCCAGGGGAATCAACGAAAAAGGGGAGCTACTGGTGGAAACGGAGCAAAACGGGATTGTGAACGTTTATGCCGGAGAGGTTTCTGTGCGGGGCGTTTATGGATATGTTTAATGAAAAAAGCGGGCGGAATGCCTGTGTTATGTGGAAATGGAGCCAGGAATGAGTGACAGGAAGGAAATGACGGGCAGGGAAAGCGGGGAGAACGGCTGGAATACGGGAAAAAGCGGAGACGGCCGCATTGTGCTGTGCGGCGCCAATTCCTATGAACAGAAATATTATTTCAACCCGGATTTCAAAATGCTTCCCAAATCCGTGAAGGAGGAGCTGCATATCCTGTGTGTGCTGTACACCGAGGATGTGGGCGGGATTTTTACCATTATTTTTGAGCCGGACGGCGGGGTGACGCTGGAAACAACGGCGGCCGAAGAGGATTTTTTATATGATGAGGTGAGCAGCGGCCTTTTGCTGGGAGAGATCCGCAGGAAAAGACGGGAACTGCTTGAGTCCTTGAGCCTTTATTACAGGGCCATGGTGCTGCATGAAAATGTGGCTGATTTCCTGGAGGAGGACGAAGAAGGCGAGGTAGACGAATGATATTAGTAATTGATGTGGGAAATACCAATATTACATTTGGTGTATACGAGGGGAAAAAGCTGGTAACAACCTTCCGTATGATGTCCAAAATGCTCCATACCTCGGACGAGTATGGGATGAATATCAGGCAGCTGCTGATGTTTGACGGAATTTCAAAGGATCAGATAGAGGGGACTATTGTTGCCAGCGTTGTTCCCAATATCATGCATTCCCTGGTGGGCGGTATTACCAGATATCTGGGAACGCCTCCGCTCATTGTGGGAGCGGGAACCAAGACCGGCATACGAATCATTACGGAAAATCCCAAGGAAATCGGACCTGACCGTATTGTGGATGCGGCAGCCGCATATGAAAAATATGGCGGCCCCGTGCTTGTTCTGGATTTCGGAACGGCTACCACCTATGATTATGTGACCGTGGACGGCTGCTTTGCGGCAGGAATTACGGCTCCGGGGATTCGTATTTCCGCCAAGGCCCTGTGGGAGGATACCGCAAGACTTCCTATGGTGGAAATTAAGAAGCCGAAGAGTATTCTGGCGCAGGAAACAATTTCCAGCATGCAGGCCGGGCTGGTATACGGTCAGATAGGACAGACCGAATACATCGTGAATATGGTGAAAAAGGAAACCGGGATTGCCGACATGAAGGTGGTGGCGACAGGCGGCCTGGGCCGTATTATTTCGGATGAAACGGATTCTATTGATATTTATGACAGTTCGCTGACTCTGGACGGGCTGCGTTATATTTACGGAAAGAACAGATAACTGTTCGGCAGGTCTTCGCATATACTGCGCTGGCCGTAAGAACGTGATTCAGGAGTGCAAAAAATCAGGAAACGGAAATGGCAAAAATACAGATTGGAAATGTGACTTTGGAAAACCAGGTTTTTCTGGCACCCATGGCAGGCGTAACAGACCTGCCATTTCGTTTGCTCTGCAGGGAGATGGGAACGGGCCTTGTATGCAGTGAAATGGTGAGTGCCAAAGCCATTTATTATAAGAATAAAAATACGGAAAGCCTTCTGGAAATCCATGAAAAGGAGCGTCCGGTATCCCTTCAGCTGTTCGGATCCGATCCGGAGCTGATGGCGGAGATGGCCAAAAGAATTGAAGAAAGGCCATTTTCCATCCTGGATATCAACATGGGCTGTCCCGTCCCCAAGGTGGTAAATAATGGGGAAGGCTCCGCTCTCATGAAGAATCCGGTGCTCGTGGGGAAAATCATATCCGCCGTTGCCGGAGCCGTTAAGAAGCCGGTAACGGTAAAAATCAGAAAAGGCTTTGACGAGGAGCATGTCAATGCGGCGGAAATTGCCCGTATTGCCCAGGAAAGCGGGGCCGCGGCCGTGGCGGTGCACGGACGCACCAGGGAGCAGTATTATGCAGGCAGCGCCGACTGGGATATCATCAGAAGGGTAAAAGAAGCGTTAACCATACCGGTTATCGGAAACGGGGATGTGACCGGGCCGGAATCCGCAGAAAGGATGCTCAGAGAAACCGGCTGTGACGCGGTGCTTATCGGGCGTGCCGCCAGGGGAAACCCATGGATTTTCCGGCAGACCATCCACTGTCTGGAAACGGGGGAGCTGATCCCCAGGCCTTCCATGGAGGAGGTGCGGACGATGATGCTGCGCCATGCCGCCCTGCTGAAGGAATATAAAGGAGAATATACGGCTGTCCGGGAGATGAGGAAGCATGTGTGCTGGTATACGGCCGGCTATCCTCATTCCGCAAGACTGCGGGAACGTATCAATGAAATGGAAACGATGGAGCAATTGGAGGAAATTATCTGCATGAAAAGCCCCGATCCGGCATAACCTTAAGCATGATATATGTGAATGCATTTTTACCCTGGGACAGGGGAACATTATCACAGATGCCGGTTGTCCGGAGCGGGCTGGGGAATTTTTTTATACAGAGAAACAGACCTCTCATGTGGCAGGAGGCAGAGGAAGAGGCAAGCTTTTCATTCTATATGCTTCCGGAGAACTGGATGAAGAAGCCTGATAAATTAAAGAAACGGCTTCCGGAATGGCTGGAATGGGCGGGTTCATCCGGCCAGCTGTGGCTGGCGCCTGAAATCCGGAGGATATATGCCTGGAGGCCCGGAGTTCCGGAGACGGAGCTGATGAGGCTGTTCTGGAAGGAACAGAAATCCTGCCGCAGCATGATTGTGGTGATGCCGGATTTCGGGAAGGAAGACTTTTATGAAGAAATCGGGGAAGAAGCGGACTGCCTCAGGCAATTCCTGGGGGAGGATTACGGCGCCCTGAACGGATTGCTGCTGATAAGCCGGGTTTTGGAAAACGAAGAGATACAGATATCCCTGGAAGAGGAAGTACCGTACTATGCCCATATTTATCAGGATACCGGTCTGCCTGTCATCTGTGCGGGGACTGCCGCCGCCCATGGTTTTGATGACGGGATATGCATAGATATGCGTCCCGGATACCGGATTCCCTTCCGAAAACTGCCCCGGAAGCTGCTTTATCTGGATATGACCTCTGATCCGGAAAAGGAAAGGCTCCTTTCGGTGAAAAGAAAGGATATTTGTTATGTGAGTGCCCTGAATTTCCTTGACACTTATGTGAGAAAAAGGTATAATACGAACCGTTACTGAAAGTGAAACGGTGGATTGTATTGTATAAAGAATGTAATTTCTGATTTGCTTAAATTGGAATATGGTTAAATGGTAGAAAATGGTGTGATGAGCCCTGCAGCGAAAATATGGCATTGCTTGTAGTTAAAGCATTGCCATATTCTCGTGCTGACCTTGACCGGCCCCTGCAGGAACTGCCCGGAATCAACCGTAAGGTACGGACGAGAAAGATTTATTAAGAAAGGGAGAAAGAAATGGAAGAGAAGAAAAATATCCTTACTTATGAAGGACTTCGCAAGTATGAGGACGAGCTGCATAATCTGAAAGTGGTAAAAAGACAGGAAGTGGCACAGAAAATCAAAGAGGCCAGGGAACAGGGAGACCTTTCCGAAAATGCAGAATATGATGCTGCCAAGGACGAACAGAGGGATATCGAAGCCAGAATTGAAGAACTGGAAAAAATCCTGAAGAATGCGGAAGTGGTAGTGGAAGACGAAGTGGATCTGGAGAAGATAAACATCGGCTGCCGCGTGAGAATCCTGGATATGGAATATAATGAAGAACTGGAATATAAAATCGTAGGCTCCACAGAGGCCAACAGCCTGAAGGGAAAGATTTCCAATGAATCTCCCGTGGGCAAAGCGCTCATCGGAGCTAAAGAGGGCGATGTGGTTGAAGTGGAGACCCAGGCGGGCACCATTACCTATAAAGTGCTGGAGATCCAGCGTTCCAATTAAGCAGAACAGAAAAAGCAGTTTCATGAATGAATAAGCTAAAGACAGCCGGAAGCAGGCGCACGCTTCCGGCTGTCTTTGATTCCCGCGGACAGACGGGAGTGATAATAGCAAGAATTGGTGAATTCCTGCAAGGAAATGCATTGTATTTTTCTTTTCCTTTTTGTATGCTGAAGTTATATAATTCGGATTTTGTGCATGCGGGGATGAAAGGCTGCCCTGCGGGCGCAGAAGCTGAACTGCTTATTTATAAAACGCCGCCTGTGCGGCGGAATGGAGGACGCAATGAACAGAGAATTTCATGTATCGGTAAACGGCTGCGACCATGCCGAAGGGACAAAGGAAAATCCGTTCCGGACAATTTCAAAGGCTGCGGCTGCTGCGGAGACAGGGGACAAGGTTATTGTCCATGAGGGAGAATACAGGGAATGGGTAAAGCCCGCCCATACAGGCTACAGCGATATAAGCCGTATCACCTATGAAGCGGCAGAAGGGGAAAGGGTTGTCATTAAAGGCTCGGAAAGAATCCAAAACTGGGAGAATACGGAAGGGACCGTATGGAAGGCTGTTGTGCCTAATTCCATGTTCGGGGATTACAATCCTTATTCGGAGGTGCTGACTGGCGACTGGTTTCTCTATCCCTGCATCAATGAGCCGGAAGGCTATGAGATACATACGGGAGATGTATATCTGAACGGAAAGTCTTTTTATGAAGCGGGCTGCCTGGAGGATGTGAAGAATCCAGTAATGCGCACGCATGGATATAATCCGCCGTGGACCAAACACACGGAGCCTATTCTCCGCCCGGAGGATACCATTTACCAGTGGTATGCCTGCGTGGAGGAAGAAAATACCATCATTTATGCCAATTTCCAGGGCGCCGATCCCAATGAGGAACTGACCGAAATCAATGTGCGCAAGTGCTGTTTCTATCCGGAAAAGCCGGGAATGAACTATATTACCGTGCGCGGCTTTGAAATGGCCCAGGCCGCATGTCCCTGGACGCCTCCCACCGCCGATCAGCCCGGCCTTCTGGGAACGCATTGGAGCAAGGGATGGATCATTGAAAATAATGAAATACATGATGCGAAGTGCAGCGGCATAAGCATCGGCAAGGAAGCCTCCACAGGACATAACCTGTGCACGAGAAGACACCGCAAGCCGGGCTATCAGTATCAGATGGAAGCGGTATTCCGCGCCCTTCAGATTGGCTGGAGCAAGGAAAAAATCGGTTCCCATATCATCCGCAACAACGTGATCCATGACTGCGGACAGAACGGTGTGGTAGGCCATATGGGCTGCGTTTTCAGTCAGATCACGAATAACCATATTTATAATATTGCCGTCAAACATGAATATTTCGGCTATGAAATCGCCGGAATCAAGCTGCATGCCGCCATCGATGTGGAGATTTCCCATAACCATATCCATAACTGCACGCTGGGAACCTGGCTTGACTGGCAGGCGCAGGGAACCAGGGTGAGCAAAAACCTGTTCTATGCCAACGACAGGGATTTGATGGTGGAAGTGACCCACGGCCCTTATATGGTGGACAATAATATCTTCGGCTCCGAATACAATTTTGACAACATCGCCCAGGGCGGCGCTTATGTGAACAACCTCTGCTGCGGCACCATGCGCAGGGAGCCTGTGCTCAACCGCTCCACTCCCTATCATTTCCCCCACACCACACAGGTGGCGGGAACTACGCTCGTTTACGGCGGGGATGATCGTATTTACCAGAACATTTTCATCGGCGGTGCGGAGACCTACACAGAGCAGTCTGTGGCGGGAACCACCGACTATAACGGAAGCTGTACCTCCCTGGAGGAATATGTGCAAGAAGTTACGGCTCTCGGAAACGGTGATGTGGAGATGTTTGAGAAGGTAAAGCAGCCGGTTTACATAAATGGAAACGCTTACCTGAAGGGAGCCGGGGCCTTTGACCGGGAAAAAGAAAATTATATCAGCCAGGCGGATCCTCAGGTGAAGATAGTGTCTGAAGGAGATGCCGTATATCTGGAAATGAATGTGGAAAAAGAAATGCTTTCCATCCCCACGGAAGTGATTGATACACAGAAGCTGGGAATGGTGCGCCTTGTGGAAGCGCCTTTCGATGATCCCGACGGAAACCCTGTTGTGCTGGATACGGACTATCTGGGAAATACCAGAGAAGCCGGCAGCGCGGCCGGAGCGTTTGCGGATCTGAAGGAAGGGTTTAACCGTTTCCGTGTATGGGGCTGAGGCCGGAAGAGTTGCTTCAATAAACAGATATACAAAAAAGAGGCCGTCGGCCTCTTTTTTGATCCCTCCCCCATTTAGGGAAATAACTCATTTGAACGCGTATGGAATAATCGGTCCCTAAAAAAGGGAAGGAATCCGTTCCGCAAGAGCCCGTGCAAGAAGCGTATGGCTTTCCCTGTCCAGATGCATGTAATCATTCGGATGCATACGGATTCCCGGAATGCTTCCGGCATCCAGGAAGCTGCAGCCTGTGCGTGCGGCGACATCCTCAAACCAGAAGGCCAGTTCCCGGGACTTTTCCACACAGTCGGGCCCCATCTCTCCCACAACCGGGGCGGAGAGGCAGCCTTCCTCAATGGGCGCCGGAGCCACAATCAGGATCCTGGGGCCGTTCCTCCAGGCATCTTTTATGGAAAGGGCCTTATTCACAAGGCGTTCCAGGCCTTTGGAAATGTTCTCGCCGTTACAGGAAAAACGGGCTTTGGTATCATTCGTCCCCAGCATGATGATCAGGAGATCCACCGGCTCATGGGTCATCAGACAGGGAAAAATGTAAGACAGACCGCTTAAGCCTTCAAACAGAGGATCCTCAAAGACAGTGGTCCGTCCGCTCAGTCCCTCCTCCATAACACGGTATTCTTCACCCAGATACTTTTCCAGAAGGCAGGGCCAGCGTTCCTCCTCGCTGAAACGTCCGCCTGTTTCCGAACAGTACCCATGTGTATTGGAATCTCCGAAAGCTACAATTGTTCTTTTCATTCTGACTTGTTCTCCTGAAATAGATTGTCTTACCAGTTTCTGGTTTCTTCCACCGCGCCGCGGATATCCTTATAAAGCTGTATGATGGCAGGATCCTTTTCGTCCACGGGAAGGAATGGAAGCCGGGGTTCCCCGATGTCCACGCCGTCCATGCGGATGATGGTCTTGCATGCGCCATACATGGAAGGGAAGGAGCACAGGCGGTATATAAAATCAGTCACCATGATCTGCAGCTTCTGCGCCTTTTTAATCTCTTCCCGGCCAATCAGCTCATCCAGCTTCAGATACAGCTCCGGCATGGCTCCGTAGGTCCCTCCGATGCCTGCGTCAGCCCCCATAAGACGGCCGGCCAGGTACTGTTCGTCGGAACCGCTGAAAACGATGAAGTCTTTGCCGCCCGCCTGCTTGAACCGGAGGATATCGTGACAGGGCTCTGAAGAACATTTTACTCCGGCTACCCTCTCGTTGGCAAGCATACGACCGAATAATCCCATGGAAAGGTTAAAGCCCGTGAGCTGAGGAATGTTGTAAATAAAAAACGGCAGATCCGCCGCCTCGGTGATGGCCGTCCAATGGCGGTATACACTTTCTTCACCCAGCCGGTAATAGACACTGGGAACTGCGCTTGTAGCGTCTGCGCCGGCTTTTTCCGCATGGCGGGCCAGCTCCGCGGAATGTCTCGTATCCGGGCAGCCCACATGGACAATAATGGTCATGGCATCGCCCGCTTCTTCCTTTACAGCCTCCACCACGGACATCCTCTCCCGGCTGTCCAGCAGGAACCCTTCCCCCGTGCTGCCGCATACATAAAGACTCCTGACTCCCTTTTCGATATAATAGCGCGTGAGTTTTCTGGCAGCAGCCAGATCCACATCGCCATTCGGGGCAAAAGGAGTATTGAGTGCCACGGTTACATTGCGGAATCGCGATACATCATATTTTGACATGTTTTTTCCCTCTTTTCCTTCCAATGCAAAAGATTGACTTTGTTCTGACAAAATCATATCATTTTATATAGGAACAGACAAGAAAAAATGAAAAATATTTTCATAATATTAAAAATAATAAAAAAAGTTGCCAAAAGCTATTTCCCGGTGTAGCATAAGGAGAAGAAAGAGGAGACAGAAAAATTGAGTAAGGATAATTTCGTTCTGCAAATCAAGGCATCATACAATCAGTTTACCAGGGCCGAAAAGAAGGTTGCGGATTATGTGCTGGATAATCAGGAGAAGGTCCTGTACATGTCCATTACGGATTTGGCGGATGCCTGTGAAGTGGGAGACGCCAGCGTATACCGCTTCTGCCGGACCATGAAGCTGCAGGGATATCAGGAATTCAAAATGAAGCTGTCCTTAAGCCAGGCGGCTTCGGAAGGCTTCGGAACCGAAGCCGGGAGAGGCCGGGAGGACAGCTTCGGCGCCATGGCGCAGAGAATCATGGAACAGCATATAAGCGCCATCAGGGAAACCTATATGCTGCTGGAGAGAGAAACCTTCAGCAAGGTGATTTCCATGTTTGAAGCAGCCGGACGCATCCATTTTTTCGGAATAGGAGACAGCCTTCTGACGGCGGAGGAGGCCAGGAACAAATTCCTGCGCCTGACCAACAAGGTCAGCTGCATTACCGATCCTCATATGCAGTCCATGGCGGCGTCCCTTTGTACACAGGATGACCTGATCATTATTATTTCCTATTCAGGCGCTACCAAGGATAATATCCATGTGGCGAAGCTTGCCAAAGAGGCCGGGGCAAAGATTGTATGTATCACGCATTTCCGCAAATCCCCGCTGACGGAATACTGCGATGCGGTACTTCTGTGCGGATCCAACGAAGCCCCGCTGGAAGGCGGATCCATGAAGGCTAAAATGAGCCAGCTCTATCTTGTGGACATGCTATACCAGGAATATTACGAAAGAAATTTCGAAGAATGCAAGCGGAACAACGAAATTACCTCCCGGTCCGTGGTGGAAAAATTATTTTAATCTTCGCTAAATTACAGCAACTGACAGTTTTTTAGCTGTTATGGCAATTTTATAGTATATTATGACCAATTTCTTAAAATATTCGAAATTTTGTTTGTTTTTTAAAAGAAATGTTGCAAAATGAAAGGTAAATAGTGTACAATTAACAATGCAAAACCTTAGGGTTAAAAGGTAATGGAGGGATTTGAAATGACCAAAGCACAGATCTTGAAAAAAGAAATTTTAAGCCAGTACAGAAGCGTAAGGCAATTTGCATTAGAAATGCAGATCCCTTACAGCACACTGGTGACGGCACTGGAAAGAGGCATTGATGGGATGGCCTACGGTACCGTTATCAAAATGTGCAACAAGCTTAACCTGAATCCGGTAGACTTCAGTTCTCTGGAAAGAGACACTACCATCAGCGAGCAGCTTCTCGAAAACCGCGTAATGCAGTATTACGTAAAGCTGAACCAGGAAGGCAGGGACAAGATCCTTGGACTGATGGACGACTTTGTACAGATTAAGAAATACAAAGCAAAATAATGAAGGAGAGATTCCATGCATTATGATTATCTGATTGTGGGAGCCGGGCTTTTCGGAGCCTGTTTTGCACACGAGATGTACGGACGCGGTAAACGCTGCCTGCTGATTGACAAAAGAGACCATATTGCCGGAAATATCTACACGGAAGAGAGTATGGGCATCCAGGTACATAAGTACGGTGCCCATATTTTTCATACCTCCGACAAGGAAATATGGGACTATATAGGGCAGTTCGCAGAGTTTAACAACTATATCAATTCACCCATTGCGGTGTATAAGGACGAGCTTTATAACCTGCCCTTTAATATGAACACCTTCAGTAAAATGTGGGGAATCCGCACACCGGCGGAAGCACAGAAAATAATTGCCGGCCAGATAGCCAGCCTGAATATCGGGGAACCCCGCAATCTGGAAGAACAGGCGCTTTCCCTGGCAGGCAAAGACGTATATGAGAAATTGATCAAAGGATATACCCAGAAACAGTGGGGAAGGGACTGCAGGGAGCTGCCTGCTTTTATCATTAAGCGCGTTCCCCTTCGGTTCCGGTACGATAATAATTATTTCAATGATCCCTATCAGGGGATTCCAAAAGGCGGCTATACGGCAATAGCGGCCAAAATGCTGGAGGGTACCGAAGTACGCACCGGCATAAGCTACAGGGAGTTTCTGAGGGATAACAGGGAAAAGCAGTCTCCGGATACATGGGATAAAGTATTGTATACCGGAATGATCGATGAGTATTTTGATTTCCGTCTGGGAGCGCTGGAATACCGTTCCCTCCGTTTTGAGACGGAGGAGCTTCCTGATGAGGATAATTTCCAGGGGAATGCGGTAGTGAATTATACCGACGAAGCCGTTCCCTATACGAGAATTATCGAACACAAGCACTTCGAATTCGGGACACAGCATGGGACTGTGATCACAAAGGAATATCCTGCGGAATGGAAACCGGGGGATGAGCCTTATTATCCCGTGAATGATGACAAAAACATGGCGCTGTATGCCGGATACCGGGAATTGGCACAGCAGGAAAAGAATGTGCTTTTTGGGGGAAGGCTGGGGCAGTACCGCTATTATGACATGGATAAGGTTCTGAGGGCGGCCCTTGATATGGTGGCGGAAGAGCTATGAATATTTATTATCAGGATATCCTGGAAAGGATACGCCTCCACTATCAGGAAATGACGGATACGGAGAAGCTGATTGCGCGTTTCTTTCTGGACAACCAGAAAAAACAGGATTTTTCGGCAAAAATCTTAAGCAGGCAGCTGCATGTCTCTGAAACCGCCCTGTCCCGGTTTGCCAAGAAAATAGGCTTTTCCGGCTACCGGGAATTTCAGTATATGTATGAAATAAATTTTCATATGCCCAAATATACCAATGATGATGTGGTGCAGAAAATCCTTGATACGTATCAGAAGCTTCTCCAGGGATTTAACGGAAAGCTTGAGATGGATAAAATAAATGCTTTCTGTCAGTCGCTGTCCAAGGCGGAACGGGTTTTTATTTTCGCATTGGGGAGCTCCGCCTGCGCGGCATCAGAGTTCAAGCTGCGTTTTATGAGACTGGGCCTCCAGGTGGAGGTGATCGATAATCCCCACCTGATGCAGATGCAGGCGGTTCTTGCAAGGCCGGAGGATCTGGTGATCGGCATGAGCCTGAGCGGCGAGACGAGAGAGGTGCTGGGAGCGCTGAAGGCGGCAAAGCTGCGCAATGTGGGTGTGACTCTGATCACATCCAACCGCAGAAAACAGCTTCAGGAGCTGTTCCGGCATGTGCTGATTATACCGTCCATTGAGGGCCTGTCCCTGGGGGATAATATCTCTCCCCAGTTTCCGCTGCTCATATTGACAGATATCATCTACAGCTGTTATATGGGAATGGATTCCAACTACAAGACGGCATTGCTGCAGGATACGCTTTCGGCGATCCAGGCAGAGGAGCCGAATGACAGAATCGTGTTTTAACAAGAATAGCTGCAGTCGGTTATGGCTGATTAAAACTGCTGTTCCGGAGAAATCCGGGCAGCTTTTTTTGTGCCCGGATGCAAAATAAAAAAAGCGGCGGGTGCGGATTGAAAAAACATAAAATATACAAAATCACCAAAAATATTTAAAAAATGAAGGCTTAAAAAGACATAACGTAAAATATTTGAATTGAAATTTCTAAAGGAACGCAGTGAATTGTAATAAAAACCTGAAATTAATATAATAAACCTATGGAATCCTTCGGTAAAAGAAGGAGCGTTGCAAAAGCCGTCCGTAATCAGGTGGATGTGAGAAGAAAGGGGATAACATGTCAGAGAAAATAAGTCAGATATATAAGAAGCTTATTGTATCCTGTCAGGCACTTCCGGATGAGCCGCTGCACTCTTCCTTTATCATGGGAAGAATGGCAAAGGCTGCAAAGGAAGGAGGCGCCTGTGGTATCCGGGCTAACAGCAGGGAAGATATTGAAGAAATTAAAAGAAATGTGGAGCTTCCCATAATAGGAATTGTAAAAAAAGAGTATGCGGACAGTCCGGTTTACATAACTCCCACAATGCGGGAAGTGGATGCCCTGGTGGAGGCGGGAGCTGATATTATAGCCCTGGATGCCACCGGATCCAGGCGGCCGGGCGGTGTCCTTCTGGATGATTTCGTGGAGGAAATCAGAAACAGATATCCCGGACAGCCTCTGATGGCGGACTGCTCCACCGTGGAGGAGGTGCTGCATGCGGATCGGCTGGGCTTTGATTTTCTGGGAACCACCCTTGTAGGCTATACGGAGCAGAGCGCGGGAAAGCAGATAGAAGAAAATGACTTTGAAATCATAAGGCAGATACTGGAAAAGGTAAATCATCCCGTGATTGCGGAAGGAAACATCAATACCCCGCAGAAGGCGAGAAGAGTTCTGGAAATCGGCTGCTACAGCGTGGTGGTGGGATCTATTATTACAAGGCCGCAGGTGATAACAAGAACCTTTACGGAAGAGATTGATAAGCTTGCGATGGCGCAGGAATAAAAAGAAGAGGAATCTGATATGATACTTGGAAAATTAAAAAATATAGGAAGATATGCCGGGCTGTACGCTAACCTGGATAAGGCAATCCGTTTTCTGGAGGAGAATAACCCCATGGATTTTGAGGCCGGCAGCTATCCGATTGACGGCGATGAAGTTTATATGAACCGGTTTGATTATTGGACGGAGCCGGAGGGAGAAATTTTTGAGGGGCACAGGGATTACCTGGATATCCATATCGCGGCGGACGGATGTGAATATCTGTGCTGCGCCCCTGCGGAGGAGCTTCAGGTGAAGGAGGCTTACAGCAGGGAGGGTGACTGCTGTCTGTATACGGGAAAGCCGAAGGTGAGATTTCTGATGGGGGAGGGGGATTTTGCCATATGCTTTCCGGAGGATGCCCATATGCCCAAAGTAAGTACAGGAAAGCCGGAATATGTCCGAAAGGCGGTTATTAAAGTCAGGCTGCGGCAGGAGGCGGAATGAAAGAATATGTGTGTGTAGATATCGGGGGAACCGCAATGAAGTACGGGGTTGTGCAGGAGGAAGGTAAATTCCTGGAGACTGGCGAAATCCCGACAGAGGCCTGGAAGGGCGGGCCGGGCATTCTGGAAAAACTGGAGCAGATCTGCGAAGAGGCCGGAAGGAGGCATCATCTGTCGGGAATCTGCATTTCCACCGCCGGCATGGTGGACTGCGAAAAAGGGGAAATTACTTTTTCAGGCCCTCAGATACCGGATTATGCGGGAACCGGCTTGAAAAAAAGGATGGAAGAGAGGTTCGGCCTTCCCTGTGAGGTGGAAAATGACGTGAACTGTGCAGGGCTGGCAGAATGTCTTGCCGGAGCGGCAAAAGGATGCGCTTCTGCCGTATGCCTGACCATCGGGACCGGTATCGGGGGCGCCATTCTGTTTCATGACCGGGTTTATCATGGCTTTTCGGGAAGCGCCTGCGAGGTGGGATATATGAATATTCCCGGCGGGATGTTCCAGGATCTGGGATCCGCCGGCGCTCTGCTTTCCAGGGTGGCCGGAGAAAAAGGGCTGGCTGCTGCCGATATAGACGGGAAATGGGTTTTTGAACAGGCGGAAGCGGGAGACGGCTGCTGTATACGGGCAATTGATGAGATGGCGGATGTCCTCGGGACAGGGATCGCCAATATCTGCTATGTACTGAATCCGGAGATCGTGGTCCTGGGAGGAGGTATCATGTCCAGGAAGGAATATCTTCTCCCCCGCATACAGGCCGGCCTTAAAAAGCATCTTCTGCCGGCAGTCCGGGAGAAAACCAGGATCGCTTTTGCGCAGAACGGGAACCAGGCAGGCATGCTTGGGGCTTTTTTTCATTTTATGGCAAGACATTGAAAAAAATACTTGCACGCGGGAGGCTGCGGTAGTATACTGACTTTCCTTCTCTCAAAAAACGGGAGATGAAAAATGGAAAAGGAAGGTGCTGTGTATGAGTATGCTATGCGTGGATAAGGATATTAAAGCCGCGGTTTTTGATGTGGATGGTACGCTGTATGATTACAGGAACGGCTGTGTACCCCATTCGGCGATAGACGCGGTGGCGCGTCTGAAGGAAAAGGGTTATTTTATCATTGTTGCCACGGGCAGGACGATGGCCATGCTGAATCCGCAGATTACAGAGGAATTGGCTCCGGATTATTATATTCTGTCCAATGGGGCGCTGGTGTCCGACAGAAACAGCCTGATATTTTTTTCAAACCCCTTTTCCAGAAAAGAAACGGATTTGCTGGTGGACCTGACAAACGCTTACGGAGGGGCCATGATTTTAAAATACCAGAATGAAAACTGCATTTATTTCGATTATGAGGCGGGAAGAAAGCTGTGGGATGTGGGGCCCGGAATGGTGGAGGAACAGACCTTTTTTGACGAAAAACACAAGACACACAACCGAAAGCTGCCGATAGGAATCAGCATATATGGGGACGGGGAACTGAAACAGGAAATACAGCGGTTTTTTACCGTGGATGAATTTAAGGATGCCCACGGGATTGACGTAATGCGGGAAGGCGTCCACAAAATGGCAGGGCTGAAACGGCTTCTCAAAGGGCTGGGGCTTGGGCCGGAAAATATCATCGCCTTCGGGGACAGTGGGAACGATGTGGAGATGATAACCCAGGCGGCCATAGGCGTGGCGATGGGAAATGGGAAAAAGGAACTGCAGCAGGCCGCCGATTATGTAAGTCCCTGCTCCTGGGAGGACGGAATCGCGGAGGCTCTGCATACCCTGCAGCTGATTTGAAAAAAAAAATTTGTGAGGAGGAAATATGGAAGAAAAGCTCCACTTGTTATTTGATTCGGGATTTATAAAGAGCTATGGAAATATGGAACCGGTTTTGGGAAAGCCGGAAAAGGCGGCTCAAAACCCTCTTTTTAGGAACGACAGCAGGAAGAAAACGGGGGTTATTCCACAGAATGACCCGTGGAAATATCAGATCTACTGCAGCTATCCCAACATATTCCGGGATCCCGTCCTGCGCCGGTACCGGTGTTATTATACGGTTTTGCTGGAGACGGAGGAGGGAAAAGCCGGAACGAAAACGGAGCGCGGCTCCGGCCTGATTACGGCGTTAGCCTATGCGGAATCCGAAGACGGCCTGCACTGGGAACGCCCGGCGCTCGGCCTTGTGGAGTTCCGGGGCGGCAGGGAGAACAATCTGCTCCGCCTGTATGCCCACGGAAGCAGTTTGTTTTATGATTACAGCGAAGAGCGGGCGGACAGGCGGTACAAGCTGTTTACCAGGGATGACAGAAATCCCGTCGGAATGTGCGTGGCGTTTTCGGAGGATGGCCTTCGGTTCGGTGATTATATCCCGGCGGGAATCGAAGAGAGAATTATCGGCGATACCCATAATTTCTGTTCCTTTGATGCCGAAAAAGGAGAATACTTCCTGACAACCAGGGCCTTCAGCAATAAGAACCGCCTGGTGATGGCCTGCTCCAGCCGGGATTTCATTCACTGGTCCGGAGCGAAACAGATTTTCAGAGGGGACACCCCGGAGGATCAGTCCTACTCCATGCCCGTGTTCTCTTATGCCGGACTCTGGTTCGGGCTCGTTTCCATCTATCATGGAGGGGACATGGATTCCCCGCTTTATGATAAGGTGGAATGCGAATTAGTCTATGGCACGGACAGAGAGAGCTTCAGCCGGGTTGTTCCCCATGAGAGCTTCCTTCCGCTGGGCAGCGGAAAGGATGCATACGATGACGGCTGCATTTACTGCGCGGCCCCGGTGGAGCATGAAGAGGAGTTCCTTTTTTATTACACAGGGGGAAACGGAAAACATACCGGCTTTAAAAATGCATCCCTGCAGCTGGCGAGTCTGAAGAAATCCCGTCTGGCAGGAATGGCGCCGAAGGATAGGGAGAGGCCGGGCCGTCTGACCACCTTGCCCATGCCGCTGAAGGGACAAAAGCTGCTGCTGGATTCCGAAAGGGAGAGGGGTGGATATATTTGCTGCAGACTCCTTGCTGCAGACGGGAAAGTGACGGCAGGCTTCGATTTTCAGGATTTTGACAGGCCTTCGGAGAAAAACGGGGAATGGACGCTCACATGGAACGGACAAAAGTCCCCGGCGGTTCCGGGTGATTATATGCTGGAGTTCACAGTTTATAAGGCGGCAGTTTATCAATTGAAGGAAGTGTGGGAGGCATGAAAAAATATTTATTTCTGGACAGGGGATTATTTAACGGCAGATATATGACCAATGCAAAAGTGGAGCTGGCGTCCATACAAAAAGAGGGAACTGTTTTTTTCAGGGAAGATTTCTTTGCTGATCCGCCCAGAAAGTGGGAGGTGCGTTATGATAACGGATATCCCAATGTGTTGTATGACAGCAAAGAGAAGATATACCGGTGCTATTATACCTTGTTCATCCATGACAGGGACAGCGAGAATACGCCGCTGAAGGAGCGGGCGGCGAAAACCTATGTCCCCGGCTCCGATCGTGTGACGGCCCTGTGCTACGCCTGTTCCACAGACGGAATCCACTGGGAAAAGCCGGAACTGGGGCTGGTGGATTTTAAGGGAAACAAACGGAACAATATCCTGTATGCCTATGTCCATGGAACCGGCGTTTTTCTGGATGAGGAAGAGCCGGATCCGAACCGGCGCTATAAGCTGGTGACCAAGGTGGATTATGCCCCCGGGTGCGGTTATATGGCCGTTGGCTTCTCCGCCGACGGCATTCATTTCGGGGAACTGAAAAAATGGACAGGCGGCCAGCCCCGGGCGGATACGCATAATTTTGTGTTCCGGGAGGAACGGACAGGAAGATTTGTGCTGATTACACGGGTATGGAAAAACGGGCAGCGTATCGCGGCAAGATGTGAGAGCTCAGATTTCCTGAACTGGACGGAGCCGCAGGAAATATTCCGCGGACGGGGATTTGAGGATCAGATATATTCCATGCCGGTTTTCCGTTATAACGATATTTATCTGGGAGTCCCTTCCGTTTACCATGAAGGGGATACGGCGGATAAGGATTATGATACGGTGGATTTGCGGCTGGCCTGGTCTGTCGATACATTGGACTGGGAAGAAGCGGCCTTCGGAGAAAATTTTATGGATCGGGGAAAGGGAACCTATCCTGATGGTGAATTTGACTGCGGATGTATCTATTCCAGCGCGCCGGTTCCCATCGGTGACAGGCTCTATTTTTATTATATGGGAGGGAACGGGCGGCATACGGACTACCGCGAAACATCCTTCTCCAGAGGATATATCCCAAAAGACTGTTTCGCGTATTACAGGCAGAAGGATCCCATGCGGGAGGCTGTGCTTTCTGCCAATCCCTTCTTTTTCAGGAGCAGCAGATTAGAGTTTCTTACGGAAAGAGGGCGTTCAGGCAGTATTTTGGCGGAACTGACAGATGAGTCGGGAAGAATCTGCCTTACAGGGAAAACGGAGGATTCGGGAACTGAGCCGGAAGGGAATGCCGGTTCCGGAGAACCCCGCTGGGAAACCGTTTTATGGGATGGAACTATTCCGGAGGAAGGGAAAATCTATACCCTCCGCATTCGTTTTTCAGATGTATTTCTTTACGGAATGCGGGGAGATATGGAAGCGGCCGGAAATAAATAGGAGTGAATGGGAGGCTGGCAATGTTCGGATTAGAGGATATGAAGAAAATAGTCTATGGGGGACTTGTAAGGGAGAAGGAAACAGGGGCCTTCACCTTTTCCAGAATGACGGTAAAACAGTATGGATATTTTACAAGGGAGGAGGATGCGCGTTTCCTGGTACGGATGGGGTGTACCGCCGGAATCTGCATGGATTTCTACACGGACAGCGGCAGCCTGGAATTTGATTATGAGATTTCCGGGATGTCGGACAGGGATATCGTCCAGCTGGATATCTGCCAGAACGGCGTCAGAACAGGAGGCCCTGCACAGAAACCGGGAAAGGATACAGTCGGCAGTATCCATCATAGGATTGACAGGGACGGCCACCGCTGGAACCGCATTACAGTATGGCTTCCTTATATGAGCAGCATAGCTTTAAAAAATATAAGCCTTGCGCCCGGCGCTTCCCTATGCACGCTGGAGGAGGGGACGCCTGACGGGGATTTCCCGGGAAGGATCCGTAAAAAGCTTTTATGCTACGGGGATTCCATCACCCAGGGATATGATGCCCTTCATCCGTCCCAAAGCTATGCTGTGCGCCTGGCCCGCTATTTTGACTGGGAGCTGTGGAATGCGGGCCTGAGCGGTTATATTTTCGACGCCGGCCTGCTGGATGACAAGCTTCCCTTCCGGCCTGATATAGTGACGGTGGCGTTCGGAACCAATGACTGGAATTGGGCGGAATCGAAGGAAGAGGCTGTCCGGAATGCAGAAAGGTATTTTGATAAAATCATGGAATTGTATCCCGGCCGTCCGATCTTTTACTTCTCTCCGCTGTGGAGGAAAGACACGGGCGTACCCACGAAAGCCGGAGAGTTCAGGCCGTTCTGTCTCGCTTTGCTCAATGCGGCCAAAGAGAGGGGAATAGAAACCATTGACGGGTATCTTGCGGCCCCTCACAAAGAGGATGCCCTGGCGGACGGGATCCTTCATCCAAATGATGAAGGGATGGCATGTTACAGCGAATATGCGGCAAAAATATTTATGAAATACGGTCTGACGGAAGATTTTTGGCCGGGGTGGTTTGCGTGCAGGTATTAAGGGAAAAAGCCGGTGAAAAGGGGCGGAATCCATATTATGGAAATGGGGTTGTGAAAATGCACAAACGGCTGGTTGGAACACCTCAATAATGTGCAGACATATGTGGAAAATAAACAAAAATATCTTGCAATATAAATGTATTTTATGTGCAGCATGCACATAAAAATGGGTTCAAAAAACAGGCATTATAATTGACATATGAAAAAAGTATGGGTTATCATTAGTACATCAACAGAAGAAAAAAAGTAAAAGGAAGGGAAAAAGGAGGAAAAAGAATGAATAAGTTGTGGAAGAAATTGATGGCGGCTGTCTGCTGTACAACATTGGTAATAGGTCTCAGTGCCTGCGGCGCGAAGGACAGTCCGGCAGCGGATAAAGGAAGCCAGGCGGCAGAGGATGCCGGGAAGGAAAGTATGGCAGAGAACACGGGGGATTCCCTGCTGACAGAGCCCGGAACCTATCCCATTGTAACGGAACCGGTAACCCTGAAGATAATGATTATGTCAAAGCCTTATATTGAAGATTACAATACCAACGATTTCACAAAGTACATGGAAGACTTAACGGGAATCAATCTGGAAATCGAAGCGGTAAGCTATGAGGATTCCCAGGAAAAGATAAACCTGGCGATGGCCGGCGGTGATTATCCTGACGTATTTATGACACTGGAGCCTGATGTTGTTAAATATGGCGTGAAAGAGGGAATGCTTATTCCGCTGGATGATTTAATTGAAAAGAACATGCCTAACTTTATGGCAAATGCTTCTTATACCCTGGATTCCATCAGGCAGAGTGATGGAAAAATCTACGGACTGCCTTCTATTAATGAAGCCTATCATGTAATGTATGGAAACAAGATGTGGATGAATTCCTACAAGCTGAACGAAATGGGGTTAAGCGTACCGACAACTACACAGGAATTCTATGACGTGTGCAAGGCTTATCTTGAGAAAAATCCCAATGGAGTAGCGATAGGCGATATGAATGACAATGCGGCGATTAACTGGCTCATGAACGCCTTCATCCTCACACCGGATGATCCGCATGGTTCCCATGATAAGACCAATTCCGCCAAGTGTATTGTATCTCCTGACGGAAAGGTGATTTCTGCAGCCACACAGCCTCAGTTTAAGGAAGGGCTTAAATATATCAAGAGTCTTTATGATATGGGCGCATTTTATGAAGGAAACTTTTCCAATACGGAAGACGGCCTGCGTTCCCTGATTAATCAGGATGGAGAACCGGTATTGTTTTTCCCCCATCTGTATTCCGCCAAATATATAGATTCTACTGCAAGCAATGAAATGTATCGTCATTATGAGGCCCTGTCGCCTGTTGAAGGGCCGGAAGGGGTACGGGTAACTCCTTATTACTATAACGATGGTTTATATGAGAACCGTTTTGTCATTACCGACAAATGTGAAAATCCCGAAGTCGCTTTACGCTTTATTGACTGGTTCTATCAGCCCAAGAGTTATGTTATGGCCCAGTACGGTACGGAAGAAGGCGTAGATTATATCTGGGAACCGGAAGGAGAGGTTGGCGTTAACGGAAAGCCTGCCATGTATACACTCCTGAATGGCTACACAACGGACGTGCAGAATCACGACTGGCAGGTGACGAGCCTTTTCTATGGCCCCTCCGACGTACGTCTCGGGGAATCAGCGGCGGCGGATCTGGATAAATACGATCCCACAGCCCTGGAAAAATTCCTTTATGAGGAAACCAAAGAGAAAATGGAGCCTTATGCTCCGAAGAAAGGCGATTACAACATCCTTCCTATCATGCATCTGACGCCGGAAGAACAGGATGAGGTAGCAGTTCCTCTGGTAGAGGTGAGCAATTATATCAAAGAAAGCCAGGTTGCTTTCATCACAGGAAAGATGGATATTGACAAGGACTGGGATTCTTATGTAAGTCAGCTTGACAGCCTTGGATTACAGCAGATTCTTGATGTGTATCAGCAGGTAATAGACAGGTAAGAGGTTAGGGGGCGGCTGCCCCCTTCCCTGTTGTTCGGAAAGGAGTGGCCATGGCAGCAGCAGTAAAAAAGAAAAAAGTAAAAGGATCCACATGGCAGTTTTGGGCGATCATTTTAATTCCCCTGATTATCATTATGGTGTTTAACTATCTCCCCATGCTGGGAATAGTCATTGCCTTTAAGGATTACAGTCCAAGAAAAGGAATTATGGGAAGTGATTGGGTCGGATTGAAATATATTATGCAGTTTCTGACGTCACCTTCCAGCGTTAAGGTTATACGCAACACATTTATACTCGGTTTTTACCAGCTTGTTTTCACGTTTCCCATTCCTATTATTCTGGCAATTGCATTAAATGAGTGCCGCCGGGTGCGATTTAAAAAATTTGTACAGATGATAACTTATGCGCCCTATTTTATATCTACAGTTATTCTGGTCGGTATCCTTATGCAGGTAACGGATATGAGAACCGGAATCATGAACCGGATTATCGGTATATTCGGCATTGCCCCGATTAACTTTTTCGGTGACAAGGATATGTTCAGAGGGTTATTTGTAGGCAGCGGAATTTGGCAGACCATGGGATATTCGGCAGTTATTTATATTGCCTCCTTGGCCGGAGTAAGTCCGGAGCTGAAAGAGGCGGCTATCTGTGACGGCGCATCAAGAATGCAGCGGATCAGGCATGTGGATATCCCTGCTATTTTCCCTACTATCGTAACCATGTTTATTTTCAACTGCGGGAATATTATCAACATTGGATTTGAGAAGGTTTATCTGATGCAGAACAGCGTGAATCTTCCCAAATCGGAATTGATTGCCACGTTCGTGTACAAGGTGGGCTTATCCAACGGGAATTATTCCTTTGCAACGGCAGCAGGTCTTTTTAATTCGGTGGTCAGCTTTGTGCTTCTGGTTTTTGTGAATCAGATATCGAAAAAGCTTACCGATACCAGTTTGTTTTAGGAGGAGTGGATTATGAATAAAATGGGTTCTTTTAAAACAGCGGGAACAAAAGACAAAATTTTTATTATCTGTGATTACGCACTGCTGATATTTGTGTGCCTGATCGTTATTTTCCCGCTGATGTATGTCGTCAGCGCATCCTTCTCCGATCCCAGCGCGGTGGTTAACGGGAAGGTTTGGATATGGCCTGTAAATCCTACGCTCAAAGGTTACCAGGCAGTGTTTAAAAACCCTAAAATCTGGACTGGTTTTTTGAATTCCTTTTTTTATGTTATCGTGGGAACGACAATAAATATTGTGGTAACGGTGGCCTGTGCGTATCCTCTTTCCAGAAAAGAATTTACAGCCAGAAATGTGATATCCGCCCTTGTTGTTTTTACCATGTACTTCAGCGGCGGATTGATTCCTACCTACCTTCTTGTAAAAAATCTGGGGATTCTCAACACCAGATGGGCCCTTCTTCTGCCTGTGGCGTTAAGCCCCTGGAATATGATCCTGTGCAGGACCTATATGGTAAATTCCATACCGGATGAGCTTTATGAGGCGGCTTCCCTGGACGGCTGTTCGCCCTTCGGTTACCTGGTCAAGGTAGTGGTTCAGCTCTCCAAACCCATCCTCGCAGTGCTTGTCCTGTATTACGGAGTGGGACACTGGAATGCATATTTTAATGCAATGGTGTACCTGAAGGATCAGAATTTATGGCCATTGACGCTGTTCCTGCGTGAAATATTGATAAACAGCGTGGTGGATCCTACTATGCTGAGCGATGTCTCGGCGGCGGAGGCAGCCAGAGGCCTGACGGATCTGCTGAAGTATTCCGTAATTGTGGTGGCGTCGGTACCGATGCTGTTGATTTATCCTTTTGTGCAGAAGTATTTTGTACAAGGCGTTATGATTGGCGCAGTAAAGGGCTGATTTAGCAGGAAAAGAGGAAGAAGAGAGGAGAATAAAATGGGAGCAATCAGCAAGGCGGAATATGAGAGGCAGGTTTCCGCCACCAGAGATGAGAGAATGAAATGGTGGAGGGATGCCAGATTCGGTATGTTTGTCCATCTGGGCCTTTATTCCGTATACGGAAAACATGAATGGGCGATGGCGATGGAAAACTGGCCGCCCGAGGAATATGCCAAATTTGCGGACGGCTTTCTGCCCAAAGAGGGCTGCTGCAGGGAGTGGGCCAGGCTGGCAAAGAGTGCGGGGATGAAATACATGGTGCTTACGACAAGGCATCATGAGGGCTTCAGCCTTTGGGATTCCCAAGTGAATCCCTTTAACAGCATGAATTACGGCCCGAAAAGGGATATTGTGCGGGAATTTGTGGATGCCTGCCGGGAATTCGGCCTGAAGGTGGGCTTCTACTCCACCCTGATGGAATGGAAGCATCCGGACAGCGGCAGATGCGCCTATGATTCCCAGGCCAGAATCCGTTTCAATAAATATATTATGGAGCTGAACCGGGAACTGATGACCAATTACGGGAAAATCGATGTGCTCTGGTACGATGTGCCCCAGCCGATGGAATCCCACGAAGGCTGGAATTCCCTGGAGCTGAACCAGATGGTGCGTTCCCTCCAGCCCGATATTATCATCAATAACCGCAGCAGGCTGGATGAAGATTTCCAGACGCCGGAGGGAAAGATTGTCCCTGCCGGAAGGGATTGGGAGGCCTGCATGACCTTTAACGGCATAAGCTGGGGGTACCTGGATTCCGGGCGGGTGCGTCCCTACAGCCATTCGGCCCAACAGATTGCCAGAATGCTTTATGAAGTGACCAAGGAAGGCGGAAACCTGCTTCTGAATATAGGGCCGAGGGCGGACGGAAGCATTCCCGAGGAGGCTGTGGAGCCTTTGCAGAAGGTGGGGAAATGGATTGAGAAAAACCACGGCTTCCTGTACGGCCGTAAGGACGCCAAACAGATCATCTATCATGGCAGCTCCAATGTGACCTTTGAAGGAAACAAAGCCCATGTATGGAATTTCTTCTGGCCGGAGCAGGATCATACCATTTATATTGCGGGAATCCAGAATAAGCTGGAGAAAGCTTATTTTCTGGCAAGCGGCACACCCATCGCGTTTGAACAGGATGAATACCGCATCACCCTGAAGGAACTGCCGGATGAGGAAGAGGATGAGCTGCTGGGAATCACAATGATCTGCCTGGAATTTGACGGGGAGGTCAGCTATTGGGGCAGCGGCTTCAGCCGCCATGCTACCAGATATCCCCAGCTGAACTGGGGAGAAGTATATGATCCTTCCTCCTTTCCCTGGCCAAGAGACCTGTAAGGGAAATATCCCGATTTGAATTTCGGATGAAATTACGGCACGGCTGAAAAAAAGATTGCACTTTTTCTCAGCCGTGCTATAATAATGCTTAAATAATTTGAATATCAAATTATTATAATTTCAAATAGTTAGAAAAACAAGTCATTCAGGAGGATTCCACATATGAATTGGGAACAGGCGAATAAAAATCTGGACGAAAGAAGACAGAAAGCTCTTTTAGGAGGCGGACAGTCAAAAATAGACAAGCAGCATGCGGGCGGAAAACTGACGGCAAGGGAGAGGCTTGATCTTTTATTTGACAAGGGAACCTTTGTGGAAACCGATGCTTTCATTGAGTCCAGAATCGATGATTTTGATCTGGATAAGAGAAGAGTGCCGGGAGACGGTGTGGTAACGGGCTACGGTTATGTGGACGGAAGGCTGGTATTTGCCGCCAGCGAGGACTTTACGGTTATCGGCGGCACTCTCGGAGAATATCATTCCATGAAGATCTGCCGTCTTCAAGATATGGCCATGGAAATGAAAGCCCCCCTTGTATGTGTGAATGACAGCGGCGGAGCCAGGATCGAGGAGGGAATCAGTTCCTTAAGCGGCTACGCGGGAATGTTCCTGCGCCATACCAAGGCTTCCGGCGTGATTCCCCAGATCGCGGTGATTCTGGGCCCCTGCTCCGGCGGCGCCTGCTATGCGCCCGCCATCTGTGATTTCATTTTCATGGTGAAGGATACCTCCAAGATGTTCATAACCGGCCCCAATGTGGTGAAAACGGTTATCAATGAAGTGACCACTGTGGAAGAGCTGGGCGGAGCCGAGGTCCATGCGAAAAAAAGCGGTGTTTCCCATTTCACTTATGATACCGAAGGGGAATGCCTGATGGGAGTGCGCAAGCTCCTGAATTATCTTCCCTCCAATTTTGAGGAAAAAGCGCCAGTCATCAGACTGGAAGAAAAAAAGGCGCTTTCCCGCAATGTTAACAAGGTACTGGAGCATGTGGGCAGCCTGGGCCGGAAAATACACAGCAGCAAGAAAAGCGGTGATAACCCATGCGCGGATCTGCAGAGCATTGTGCCGGATAATTCCAGGCGTTCCTATGACGTGAAGGATGTCATTAGCCGGATTGCGGATAAAGGAAGCTTTTTTGAGGTACAGCAGGATTTTGCCGGGAATGTGGTGGTCGGATTTGCCCGTATGGACGGGGAAACCGTAGGCTTCGTGGCGAATCAGCCCGCGGTTATGGGCGGTTCCCTGGATTATCATGCATCTGACAAAATGGCCCGTTTTATCCGGTTCTGCGACTGCTTCGGCCTGCCTATCCTGACATTGGTGGATGTCCCTGCCTTCCTGCCGGGAACAGCCCAGGAACACAGCGGAATCATCCGCCACGGGGCCAAGGTGCTGTATGCCTATTCGGAGGCAACCGTTCCCAAGATTTCCCTGATTATGCGCAAGGCTTACGGCGGGGCGTACATCGCCATGAATTCCAGGGAAATGGGAGCCGATTATGTGTATGCATGGCCCATCGCGGAAATTGCGGTTATGGGCGCGGAAGGAGCCGTGAATATAGCATTCAAGAGAAAAATCAAGGCGGCTCCCGATCCGGAGGCCATGCGCGCCCAGTGCATCCAGGAATATGAGGAGCGCTTCCTCAATCCTTATGTTGCCGCTGCCAGAGGTTTTGTGGATGAAGTGATCAAACCCGAGGAGTCCAGAGAAAAACTGCTTGCGGCGCTGAAAGCATTCCGCGGGAAAAAGGAAGAGGCACCTAAGAAAAAGCATGGAAACATTCCTCTGTAAGAGGCCGAAAAATGTGTTGCGCTCCCGCCTTTCAACGGACTGCTGTATAAAAACGTTCTTCTTTTTTATAATTTAGTGCTTTATACTACAGAATAGCGAATTGCATTGCTTTTATGCATAAAAAACGGTATAAATATAATGTATGTAAAATGTCTTCCGGTAAGGAAAGACAACAGAGCGGCTAGTTGAAAGGGCGGGAAGAAATAATGGATTTTGGAGGGAGAACCGTATTTCCTCTGTCCCAGAGTCAGTTGAATATCTGGAATCTGGAACAGGCTTATCCGGGAACATCAATCAATCATATCAGCACAACGGTTACTATCCGTGGTAAAATTGATTTTGTGCTTTTACAGAGGAGTATCACCATGCTTCTGGAAGCCGATGCGACCCTGCGGACCCGGATTACGCTGCAGGGAGATAAGCCTGTGCAGTTTTTTGCCCCTTATAAAGAACAGACTTTTGACATCTATGATTTTTCCCATACAGATCAGGAGGGAATCGCCAGTTGGGAGACGGCGATGAGCAGGGAGGTGTTTCCGGTTCTGGATGCTCCCCTGTATCGTTTTTCCCTTTTCCGCACCGGCGAAAGCGCCGGTGGTTTTTTTATCAAACTTCACCATATTATATCTGACGGCTGGACTCAGATGCTGGTCTGCAACCGGATCAGCCGGACATACCTTGCCCTGCTTGCAGGAGAGGAGCCTTCCATGGGAGAAATCCCTTCCTATGAGCTGCATCTTCAGGAGGAAGAGGAGTATCTGGCGGGAAAGGCTTATCGGAAGGATGAGCGGTATTGGAGGGCGGAAGTGGAAAAAGCGGGGGAGCCTTCCGTCATCAAATCCGTGAAGAGTGCCGCGGTCAGTCCTGTGGGACAAAGGATGAGTTTCCGGCTTCCGCAGGTGCTCAATCATGCTATCTATCTGTATTGTCTGAACAACAGAGTTGCCCCCTTTGCTGTCTTTTATATGGCTCTTGCCATCTATTTCCGGCGTATCGGAGGCGCTTCCCGCTTTACGGTGGGCGTGCCTGTTTTTAACCGTTCCAGCTATACGCTGAAGCAGTGCAGCGGAATGTTTGTCAACACCCTTCCCTTTTATAATGAAATCCAGGACGAATGGAGTCTGAATCAGTTCAATGAGGAATTGATGGACGCCTGGTATGAGCTTCTGCGTCATCAGAGATTCCCTTTTTCCCATATCGTGGATCTGGCGGACAAGGATGGAAGACTGTTCCATATTGCGCTGTCCTATCAGGACAGTGTGGTTTATGAAAATAAGGACACCCGTGTGGTTTTTGACGGAAGATGGCACTACAGCGGCTATCAGGCGGAACAGCTGTGCATCCATCTGAGCAATATGGAAAGCCATAAGCAGTATTGCGTGGATTATGATTATCTTTCCCAGTTTTTTACCAGGGAGGAAATTGCAGGTTTCCATGAAAATCTGGTAAACATTCTCATGGAGGCCCTGCACAACCCGGACAAGCCCCTGTGCCGTCTGTCTGTGCTCGGCAGAGAGGAACGGGAGAAGGTCCTTTATACATTTAACAATACCGGCCGGTATATAGAGGAAACCGGGCTGTATCAGGTATTTGAACAGGCAGTAAATGAATATCCGCAGCGCGCTGCGGCTATTTTCCGTGGAAAAAGGCTGACCTATGAGCAGCTTGCGGAATGGGCGGGCGTTGTTTCCGACGGGCTGGAGCCGTTTTTCGGGGAAGAAAAGGGCGTGGCGGCCGTCCTTCTTCCGAGGCAGTTCCCTCTGCTGGCGGCAATGATGGGAACACTGCGGTCGGGCAATGCATATCTGCTTTTGTCCACGGAGCTTCCGGTAAAAAGGGTTTTATCCATTTATCAAAAAAGCGGCGCAGGCGTGCTGATCACCGATGAGGAAACGGCGGGACAGATGGGCCGGGAAGCGGAGGATATCCGGTTCCTGATCATGGACAGGCTTACCGGAAACGGTATGGGGAAAGCGCCGGCGAGGGCTAAATCGGAGGATCTTGCCTATGTGGTATATACCTCAGGAAGCACCGGAGAGCCAAAGGGAGTGGAAATCACGCAGAGAAGCCTTCTGAATCTGGTGAAAGCGATGGAGCCGGTTTACGGGAAAGGGGCGGTGCTTTCCGTATGCAATGTGGGCTTCGATGCATTTACTCTGGAAAGTACGGCGGCTCTTCTCAATGCGAGGACCATCATTCTGCCGGAGGATGAAGAACAGGAGTCCCCGCGCAGGCTGGCGGAGCTAATCACCGGGTATGCGGTGGGCTTCCTGTCCATAACGCCGTCCAGGCTCACGGCATTTCTGAAGGAACCTTCTTTTTACCGTGCCATGTACCGGATGGAAAGCATAGTCTGCGGCGGGGAGGCTTTTACCGGAGAGCTTCTTAAGCTGCTTAAAAATTGTACCTGCGCCCGGATTTATAATCAGTACGGGCCATCGGAAACGACCGTGGCGGTGAGCATGAAGGAGCTGGGCGATGCTTCGGCCATCACTGTGGGAAAACCGATGCCTAACTGCCGGATGTATGTGCTGGATCAATGGATGAATCCACAGCCTGTGGGTGTTTACGGACAGCTGTACATCGGCGGCGTCTGCGTGGGGAGAGGATACCGGAATGCCCCGGAACTGACGGAAAAAAGCTTTCTTGAGAATCCTTTTGAAGCCGGAGAACGGATTTATGCCACAGGGGATGTGGCGGCCTGGACTCCGGAGGGTGAAATCCTTCTGGCAGGCCGCCTGGACAGACAGGTGAAGCTGCGCGGGCTGCGTATTGAACCGCAGGAGGTGGCGGACTGCATTTCTTCCTATCCCGGTGTGAAGGAAGCGGCTGCAAGGGTGTGTCAGATGAACGGACAGATGGTCCTGGCTGCCTATTACTGCAGCGATACGGGGATACCGGAGATGGAGCTGCTTTCCTATGCGGCGGCTTATCTGCCTAAATATATGATCCCTTCCTTTCTTATCCGGCTTGACAGGCTGCCTCTGACGCCCAGCGGCAAGGTGGATGAAGAAAGTCTGCCCCTGCCCCGGGAGGATGTGCAGGTTTCCGCCGCCTCCGACGATATCCTTACCGGACAGGTGCTGGAGATTTTCAGGACGGTTCTGGAACAGCCGGAGATGGGAAAGGATAATGATTATTTCCTTTGCGGAGGCAATTCCCTGAATGCCATGGAGGTTCTGGCCCGGTTGGAGGATCTTACAGGAAGGCTGCTGCGCATTTCCGATCTGTATGCCTGCCGCAGCGCGGAACGGCTGTCCCGTTTTATCGGCGGGGAGCAGGAGACGGGAAGGGAAGAAAGGCATAAGGAGAAGCTGCGCCCGGCGCCGGAGCTTGACCGTTATCCGCTCACGCCCATCCAGCAGGGGATTTATGTACAGTCCTGTATGGACCCGGAGGGCTTTACCTATCATATGCCCGGCGCTTTCCGGATCCGCGGCGAAGTGGAACCGGAAAAGCTGGAGGAGGCGTTCCGTAAGGTGATTGCGGGCGATCGGATTTTCCGGACAGCCTTTGTGCAGGAGGACGACGGGATCTTTGCCCGTATCCGCAGGGAGGTTCCTTTTTCCCTTCCGGTTTTGCAGGGAAATTCCCTTGAGGAAGTGATGGAACAGATCCGCAGGCCCTTCTGTCTGGGAGAAGCGCCCCTGCTTCGGGCCGGACTGTGGCAGAATGGAGAGGAAGGCTGGTTCCTTTTGATCGATGTGCACCATATCATTGCGGACGGAATGAGTACGCCCATCCTTGCGAAGCGTCTGAGCCGTTATTATGAAGGAGGAGCACAGGAATATGAAGAACTGGGGTACCAGGATTATGCCTATGCCCTGTCTAACCGGAATAAAACGGATTGGGAAACGGACAGAAGGTACTGGAAGGAGCATTTATCGCCTCTTCCGGAACCTTTGCTGCTTCCCACAGACAAGCCCAGACCGAAAAATTTTGATTTTCAGGGCCATAATTATACCCACCGGATATCTGCCGAAATCACCCGGGAATGTACCAGGTGGTGCCGGGAAAACGGAATTTCCCCCTACATGCTGTTCCTGGGGGCCTACGGGATCCTGCTTTCTTCGGTTTCAGGGAAACGGGAGATCATGATAGGCACGCCTGCGGCGGGAAGAAACCACAGGGAGCTGCAGGAAATCTGCGGTCCCTTTATCAATACCATGCCGCTCCGCATTGCCGTCGATAAGGAAACGGAGCCTCTCCGTTATCTTCAGGATGTGAGGCAGGAGGTAACCGGTATGCTGGAGCATCCGGACTGTTCCCTGGAGGAAATGATTTCCATGCTGGGGCTGCCCAGAAGCTTTTCGGACAACCCGCTGTATCAGGCCGCTTTTTCCATGCGCCCTTTTGAAACGGGAAAGCTGGAGCTGGCGGGGATTCCCATGGAGTACGTGCCCGTTTTTACGGGAACAGCCAAAACAGAGCTGTTTATTGAGCTGGTGCTGGAGGAAGAAGAGTTCCGGCTTCAGTTTGAATACGCTTCATCCTTATTTGAGGAGGATACTGTCAGGCTTTATGGCAGGAGCATGGAGAGCATTGTCAGAGCGCTGGTGGACGGGGGAGCGGAAACAATCGGTGAGCTGCCGCTTATGGATGTATCCGATCGGATGGAGCTGTTTGAAATCCCGAATTACCGTTTTATGCCTTATCTGAATCAGCCCGTGCATCAGATGGTGAGGAACCGGGCCAGAATGTATCCCGGGGAAACGGCGGTCATTTACCATGGACAAAGGCTGACTTACAGGGAACTGGAGCAAATGGCGGGAATTGTGGCGGGAGGCCTGCACGAGGCCGGCGCGTCAAGAGGGGATCGGATCGGCCTCTGCTTTGCCCGTACGCCATGGCTTCTGGCGGGAATGCTGGGAATCCTGAAGGCTGGCTGTGCCTATGTGCCGCTGTCCCCTTCTCTCCCGGAAAAAAGAGTGCGTTATATTCTGGAAACGACCGGCGCGTCAATGGTGCTGTGCGACAAGGAGAACCGGGTGAATATGCAGGGTAAGACCGCTCTGCCCCTGCTTTCTTCGGAGGAGCTTACGGCTGCTCCCTGGGAAGACACGGGAATAAACGGGGAGGATCTGATCCACGTCCTGTTTACTTCCGGCTCCACAGGGAGGCCGAAGGGAGTCATGCTCCGGCACCGCAGCCTGTCCAATCTGTTTGCCAATATGAAAATGCTGATGGCTTCGGTGACGGGGCCGGTGCTTTGTACCGCCAATATGATGTTTGATATTTTTATTGTGGAATCCCTTTTCCCGCTCGCCATGGGGAATCCCGTGGTGATGGCGGATGAAGAGGAAATGATGCTGCCCTGGCTGCTGGCAGGCCTCATACGTGATACCGGCGCGCAGTTTGTACAGATGACGGCCTCCCGGCTGCAGATGTGCCTGGGAAATGAAAGCTTCCGGGAGGCGGCTGCAGGCCTGAAGCTGGTGATTGCCGGCGGGGAAACGCTCACGGAGAGCCTGGCGGAAAGCTTCAGAAGGGTGTGTGCAGGCACGCTGCTAAATATGTATGGGCCTACGGAGGCGGCGGTATGCACCACTGTGGAGGAGGTCGTTCCGGGAAGGAGGATCACCATCGGCGTCCCTCTTTCCAACTGCAGGGTTTACATTCTTGACGAGGATCGAAATCCGGTGATGCCTACGGCGGCGGGAGAGCTTTATCTGGCGGGAGAGGGTATTTCCGAAGGCTATATCGGACGGCCGGAGCTCACGGCGGAAATGTTTTTTCCGGATATCTATTTCCCGGAACAGAAAATGTACAAGAGCGGGGATATGGGACGCCTGAGGGCGGATGGCCGGATAGAATTCCTGGGAAGAAGGGACGGCCAGGTAAAAATCAACGGCCAGCGGGTAGAGCTGGATGAAATCATAAATGGGATCCTGGAATCCGGAGCCGCGTCGCAGGCGGCGGTGGTTCCGTTGGAAAAACCGGACGGCTCCACAGAGCTGATCGCCTTTTATGTGGGTGAGGGCGGAGAAGATAGAGAGGAAACCATAAGGGAATGGCTGCGTTCCAGCCTGACGGAGGTCATGGTGCCCGGACGTTTCTGCCGTGTGGACAGCCTCCCTGCCACCCCCAACGGGAAGGTGGACGTAAGGCTCCTCAGGAAGCTGTGGAACGAAAAAGAAGGAACAGCTGGAAGTGAGGAAAGCCCCGTGCCTGTTAAAACGCAGCCGGAAAACGGGCGGCTTGAGGCGGTGCAGAATGCTGCGGGGAACGGGCTGGAGGACAGGCTTCTTCGGATCTGGTCGGTAATCCTGGGCAGAGAAGATCTTTCTCCTGATATTTCCTTCTTTGAACAGGGAGGAACCTCCCTGGGAGCGCTCAGCGTGCTGAGCAGGTATTTTAATGAAGGAATGGAAATGACCATGGCCCGGTTTTACGAAAATCCCACGGCCAGGGCGCAGGCGGCTTTGCTCGCAGGCAGCGCAGGAGAGAAGAAAAAAGAAACAAAAACGGCCTATCCCGGGAAGGTACCGGCAGCGCGGCCAATTCATAAGAAGGAAAACACCGTATTTCTCACAGGCGCCACCGGCTTTTTCGGGGCCCATCTGCTGAAGGAGCTTCTGGATCAGGGGAAAACACAGATCATCTGTCTGGTCAGGAACGGAGATAAGAAGAGGCTTGAGGATGTTCTTTCCTGGTATTTCGGAGCCGGCTGGACAGCCGGTATCAGAAGCCGTATCCGGGTGGCGGCGGGCGATTTGTCCCTGCCCTGTCTGGGAATGGAGGAGCGGGAATGGAAGGCCCTGGCGGACGAGGTTGACGGGATTTACCACAGTGCGGCTGACGTGCGTCATTATGCGGCGGATGCCGGGGAATTTATGAATACGAATGTGACCGGTACGGAAACCATGATCGCACTTTCCCTGCAGGCCGATGCTGTGCTTCACTATATATCCACGGCCAGCATCAGCGGTGATTTTCTGAAGGATGAGCCGGAAAAACAGATGGTTTTCACGGAAGACGATTTTTATATCGGCCAGAATTGGGAAGACAACATATATATCAGGAGTAAATTCCTTGCGGAGGCCTGTATTTATAAAGCCATGGAAGAAAAAGGGCTGAACGCCAGGGTATACCGGCTGGGAAGGATCACGGGACGGTGTACGGATCATGTGTTCCAGCGGAATCCGGAGAGCAACGCCGCATATCTTATGATGCGGGCGGTTCGTGCTCTTGGAGCCATAACGGAATCCATGTCTCTTCTTCCTGTGGATCTGACACCCGTGGACTGGTGTGCCGCCGCGGTGGCAGCCCTTAGCGGTTCGGACAGGACGGCGCTGCATCTGCTGAATCCCCAGCCGCCATCCATGAAAGAGGTGGCGCAGGCGCTTGTGCCTGATCTTGTGATAGTGCCGGACGAGTCCTATGGCACGCTGCTGCAGGAACGGATGAATGAAGAAAACCGGGATATACTCGCTCCCCTTCTGGATTATTATAACCGGACGGGAATCGGTGAAAGCAGGATACAGGTGGACTGCTCCAAAACCCTGGAGACATTTAAAAAGGAAGGCTTCGGATGGGAAATCCCTCCGGCTGCCCGCCTGATCGAAGGGTTTTCCGGGCTGTTTACATAAGACGTGAGAAGGGGGAAAGCAAATGGTTTCCGATTTTTCTGCTGCCATCTTTTTAGCGGCTCTGATCGCAATCATATTATTTTTCATCTGGAGCTTCAAGGTAAAGAGGCTCCAGCTGATCCATAAATTTTATCTCATGCTGGCGGGATCCTACGGTCTGTGCGTCATCGCATTACTGGGAATGAAGCTGACTTCCAGAGATAATACACTGGCGCTCATGTTCTGGGACGCATGTACCAACACCATGGGTGCCGTGATGCCGGTTTTTTGTCTCTGTATTGCATTGATTTTTGTTAAGGGATGGCAGCAAATGCCGAAAAAGACTATATGGCTGTTTGTGATCCCTGTGATCACGATTCTGGTGGTATGGACCAATCCCCTGCATCATCTGCACTACAGGGTATTTTCCACAATAAAAAGTGAAATCGTATTCGGCCCTTACATCGTCATAGCGGGAATTTACAGCTGGCTGTGCCAGCTTGTCAGCCTGATCCTTATGATAAATTTTGCCCTGCATAATAAAAGCCGGCTTTATATGCTGCAGTGCCTGATGTTTTCCCTTGGCTGTCTCAGCCCGCTGACTGTGAGCGTTTTGGCTACCGTGACAAACAGCTTCCCGATTACGGCCACTCCGCTGAGCTTCATGGTGCCCATCATACTTAACGGGATTGCCATATACCAGCTCCATATTCTGGATATCAGGCCCATAGCCATGCAGCGTGTGCTGGACTGGATTTCAGACTGCTATCTGGTACTCAGTGATAAGGGTGTGGTTATCAGCTATAACAAGCCCTTTGAAAAAATACTGGCATCGGGCTATGGCATCGTGAAAAGCCGATACTTAAGCGACAGTGTGAAAAAAGAGGATGTCTATAAAAAAACAGCCATATATAATCTGCTTACCGCTGTGACCTCCAGCAGGGAGGCGTGCTCCACCATATCCTACGAACAGGCGGTAACCATAGACACCGGCGAGGGAACAAGAAAGAATTACTATGTGGTGGATGTAACCCCTTTGTATATCAAGGAAATCCTGTCCGGTTTTGTGGTGATTTTTAAGGATGTGACCCAGCTGAAGCTGAGCATGCAGCAGCTTCAGGACAGCCAGGCCAGGATGATGGAACAGGAACGTCTTGCTTCCCTGGGACAGATGATAGGCGGCCTTGCCCATAACCTGAAAACACCCATAATGAGTATATCGGGGTGTATCTCAGCTGTGGAAAATCTGGTTGAGGAATGCAGGGACAGCCTGGAAGATCCCGATGTGACCGCTGACGATTACCGGGAAATTTTTAAGGAAATGGAGCAGTGGTTTGAAAAGGTCCGGGAATCTTCCTCCTACATGTCGGATATCATTACGGCCATAAAAGGACAGGCGGCCAATGTGAATACCAATGTTGATGCAATGTTTACTACAGAAGAGTTGATAAAAAGAAGCATGCTTCTCATGCGGCATGAACTGATGAGCAGCGGCAGCAGGGTAATAACGGAAACGGAAGAAAATTGCACCTATACCATCCGCGGTGATGTCAATAATCTGGTGCAGGTATTGAACAATCTTCTTTCCAACGCCATTTATTCCCAGAAGCAGGTGGGCGGAGGAGATATCGTCATCGGTGTGAAAAAGGATGAGGATAACCTGAAGATTTATGTAAAGGATACGGGAACCGGCATCAGCGCAGGAGTGAAGGAGCGCTTGTTCAGGGCCATGGTTACCAATAAAGGCGCGCATGGAACAGGCCTGGGGCTTTATATATCCGATGCTGTGGTCAAAGGAAAATTCGGCGGGAATATGTGGGTGGAGGATAACCCGGAAGGAGGCGCCATCGTTGGTGTTTCCATTCCGCTGAGCGAGGTACAGGAAGAGAAAACCGGAAAGAACAAGGGGGATTAAAAGAGGATGAGAAAAAACAGGAGGACGCTGCATAAGGATTTCCGAATCCTGACGTTAGATGATGACGTCATCATGACATCCACGTTACAGGCATATTTTCAGCGTTCCGGTTACTATGTGGATGTAATCAATGATCCTTATCTCGCCATCAAACGGGTGCGGGAGGGAAATTATGACATACTGCTTCTGGATTTTCTGATGACACCCATATGCGGCGATCAGGTGGTGGAGGAAATCCGCAAATTTGATAAGGATATATACATCATCCTGCTGACGGGCCATAAAAGCATGGCGCCGCCCATCAAAACCATCAGAGAACTGGATATACAGGGCTATTACGAGAAAAGCGACCGTTTTGACCAGCTGGAGCTGCTGGTGGAATCCTGTGTCAAATCCATTTCCCAGATGCGGATCATACAGAATTATAAAAGCGGGCTGTCCCAGATCATGGAATCCCTGCCGCAGCTGTATGATCTGGATAACACCCAGTCCATTTTTGAAAGCATTCTCCGGATCGCCCAGGATGTATTCCAGGGGGAAGGAGCCTTCCTTATGATGCCCGGCATGCAGGAGAACGGAGACGCAGCCATCCATGTGATTGGGAATATCCGTAAGGAGGATGTGCCGGGCATTGTGGAAAAAAACCGGTTTGACGGACAGACGGTCATCTGTACGGAGGATCTCATGCTGGCGGCCATAGAGGATGAAAAGCATGAGGCCATAGGGGTTCTGGGCACGGCAATGTGTCCCGGGCCTGAGTATGTGCAGGTACAGATGTTGGAAATCTATACCAGGCAGATATCCTCAGCCATTCATAACAGTCAGCTCCACCGGCTTGTCAGCGCCAAAAACGAAGAGCTTACCAGGGCTTATGAGCAGCTGAATGAGAGCTATGTGGAAATTATTAATGCGATGCGCACCGTTGTGGATGAGAGAGATATATATACTAGGGGCCACTCGGACAGGGTTTCCGACCTGGCGGCGGATCTGGCCGAATGGATGAAGAAGGATAAGAGGTTTGTGGACAGAGTCCGGCTGGCCGGCCTGTTCCATGACATCGGCAAGGTGGGAATCTCAGACAAAATACTGATGAAGCCGGACAAGCTGGACGATCAGGAATATGAAAACATAAAGAAACATTCGGACAAAGGTGCCAAGATACTTTCCGCCATCACCCTGTTTAACGATGTGGTGCCCATCGTGCGGCACCATCATGAACGAATTGACGGAAGGGGATATCCGGACGGGCTTAAGGGAGATGAAATACCGGAGGAATCCAAGATTATCGCGGTGGCTGATTCCTTTGACGCCATGACCTCCCACCGGCATTACCGCAGCAATCTGTCGCTGCAGGCGGCCGTGGAGGAATTGAAAAAGGGAAAAGGGACACAGTTTGCCCCTCATGTAGTGGATGCTTTTCTGGAAATGCTGGAAAGTATGGGGGAAGATAAATTCGGTGAAAAATATGATACCGGAAAAGAATCAGGAGAGGGAGAATAAAAAATGAAGAATTTTCCACGCAATGATGTGACCTATTACGATACCTTTGATGCATTTATGGACGGAATAGAGAAGGCATTCGGTGATAAAACCGCCGTATCATGGTTTTTAAGGAACCGGACGGAAGAAAGCAGGAGCTTCCGGGAGCTTGCCGGAGAGGTCGGCCAGCTGAGAGGGGCCATCTGCGGCCGCGGGCTTGCGGGCAAAAATATCGCGATAGTAGGTGAAAACAGCTATGCATGGATAGTTACCTATCTTGCGGTGGCTTCCTGCGGGGGAACAGCGGTATGTATTGACGCGGAGCAGTCGAATGAAAGCATATGGCAGATGATGCAGATGGCTGAGGTGGAGGCGGTATTCGCTTCCGATGTGTGTCTTCCCATTTGTGAGGAGGTGCCCGAAGGGAAAGAGCGGATTCAGATGTTCGTGCTTCTGGGGGATGCGAAGGAGGACGGCGTTTTAACTTTTTCCCGGCTGTGTGAGGAAGGAGAAAACTATCTTGCCCAGAACGGGCCGGCGGTATATCCTCCCATAGAAGCGAGACAGACGGCGGCTATTGCCTTTACCTCCGGTACCACCAGCATTTCCAAACCGGTTATGCTCAGCAACCAGGCCATTCTCTACAATGCCAGCGATTCCAGCGTCTATGTATCCGCGGGAGAAAGGGTGTTTACCTCCCTTCCTTTTTACCATACCTATGGCATGACCTGTGCGGTACTCGCCACCCTGGTGAGAGGGGCGGCCCTGATCATCAACGGAGACCTGAAAACAGTGATGCGGGATCTACATCTGTCCCGGGCGGAATCCATGCTCACCGTGCCCCTTATGATAGAAGCCATTCATAACCAGCTCTGGCTGAATGCGGAGAGGGAGGGACAGGAAGAAGGGCTCCGCCGTCTCCTGCGCCTGCAGCGTGTGCTGAGAAAAATGGGCATTAAAACAAGGATCAAGGTGCTGGAGGATGTCCGTCAGAAATGTGTGGGCACCCTGCGAACCATCATCTGCGGAGGCGCCCATCTGAATAAGGAAATCGCGGAAGAATTCCTTATGCTGGGAATTCTGGTGCTTCAGGGATACGGCATCACCGAATGCTCCCCGCTGGTATCCGTAAACAGCAATTATTCCTATGACATGGATTCGGTGGGGCATGTGCTTCCCCATTGTGAAGTGAAAATCGAAAATGAGGAAATCCTTGTCCGCGGCAAAAATGTCATGAACGGATATTATAAGTCACCGGAGCTGACCGCCGAGGTGATGCGGGGAGAGTGGTTCAAAACAGGAGACCTGGGTTATCTGGGAAGGGATGGCTTCCTGTACATAACCGGACGTAAAAAGAACCTGATCGTATTCAAGAACGGGAAAAAAATCTCTCCCGAAAAGCTGGAGGAAAAAATCGGCATGATCCCCCTTGTGAAGGATGTGCTGGTATACGGGGCCGTAAGCGGGGCCTCTGCGGATGATGTGAAGCTGGCGGCCAGCATCTATCCGGATCCGGAGAGGGCAAAGGGCCTTTCCTCTTATGAGATCCTGGAGCAGCTCCAGGAGGAAATAAACAAAATCAATTCCCACCTTCCCTTTTATCAGCAGGTACAGATGGTGAATATAAGAGAGCAGGAGTTTTCCAAGACTGCTTCCAAAAAAATCAAGAGACATATGGTCTGAAAGAAGGAGAAATTTGAAATGCTGGAACTGATAAGAAAAATTGTTTTTCAGGTTACAGGCAAAAATGACATTAATTACGATACGGATTTCGTTCAGGATCTGAGGCTGAACTCTTATGAAATCATGAATATTGTCAGCGCCTTCGAAGAATATTTTGATACGACGATCCCCAACAGGGATGTGTGGCAGCTGCACCAGGTTAAGGATGTTATCTCTTATATGGAAGAAAAGGGGCTTGAGGTTTAAAGATGATGGAGAAAAAGGAAGGGATTGCTGTTTATATTTACCGTATGCAGGATAAGCGGGATGATAAAAGCCAGTCCCCCCTTTTCCTTTCCAGGGCGGCGGCCCGTTATGCTTTTGGGGAAGGAGGGGAAGGAACTTCGAAGGAGGCTTCATTCCGGGTGGAGAAGGGACTGCGGGGCAAGCCTTATTTCCCGGAATACCCCTGGCTTCATTTTTCCATCAGCCACAGCGGGGATTTCTGGGCCTGCGCCATGGCTGCCCAGGAGGTGGGCCTGGATCTGCAGCAGCATACAAAAGGAAGAAGAGAACATATTTCAAAGCGTTTTTTCCATCCGCTGGAAAATGAATATCTGAAAAAGAACAATTACCGCGATTTCTTTGATGTGTGGGCGGCGAAAGAGAGCTATGTGAAGTTCACGGGCAGCGGTATCGGTGAGGATTTCGGCGGGTTTTCCGCCGCTTCGGAGGATGGGCTGGCGAAGGAGATCAATGGCATACAGCTTCGCAGCATTCCCTTCAGTCCGGACTACAGCCTCTGCCTGTGTGCAAAAGAAATTCAAAACGTATCCCTTTATTATGAAAATGCTTGACTTTACGGGATATCCTGTGCTATAGTCATATGGCGAGATGAGATTTAGGTCTTTTTTTTATGCTTAAAATTCAGAAAAGACCGGATACGTCAATTGCCCGGGAGGGGATTGACCACGGGCGTTTGTCGGTATTTATAGAATGGATAAAGACGGGAAACTATCGTGAGAAAAATATAGGTTAACAGAGAAAAGCAAGGAGGTAGAATACCATGCGTACAAGAATCACATTGGCATGTACGGAGTGCAAGCAGCGTAACTACAACACAACGAAGGATAAGAAAACACATCCGGACAGAATGGAAACCAGCAAATACTGCAGATTCTGCAAGAAGCACACAACGCACAAAGAGACCAAATAATCAGCCCAACGGACAGAGAGGTGTAAGTAATGGGAAATTCCTCAAGTGAAGAAAAAGCGTCCAAGCCGAAATTCTTTGATGGTGTAAAAGCTGAATTCAAAAAAATCACATGGCCGGACAGGGATCTGCTGCTGAGACAGTCCGTTGCTGTTGTTGGGGTTTCAATTGTACTGGGAGGCGTCATTGCCATATTGGACATGATCCTTCAGTATGCAGTTGATTTCCTTGTAAAATAACAGTGGGGGTAACGTATGGCAGAAACAAACTGGTATGTGGTCCATACCTATTCCGGATATGAGAATAAGGTAAAGGCCAACATTGAGAAGACAATAGAAAACAGGCACCTGGAAGAAGAAATTCTGGAGGTCCGCGTCCCCATGCAGGATGTGGTGGAGATGAAAAACGGAGCAAGGAAAACAGTCCAGAAGAAGATGTTCCCCGGCTATGTCCTGATTAACATGGTCATGAATGATGATACCTGGTATGTCGTACGTAATACCAGAGGTGTAACAGGGTTTGTAGGACCGGGAAGCAAACCGGTGCCGCTTACAGAAGCGGAAATGAAGCCGCTTGGCATTAAGCAAGAGAATGTTTCCATCGACTTTGCAGAGGGCGATATGATCGTTGTTGTTGCAGGGGCCTGGAAGGATACGGTCGGCGTTGTGCAGAGAATCGACTACAGCAAGCAGACCGCTACGATTAATGTGGAGCTGTTCGGCAGGGAAACGCCTGTTGAAATCAGTTTTGCAGAGGTTCGTAAATCACAATAGTTTGATGTTTAATGGAGTAATCCGTTGAACTGTGGAAGCAGCGTTCCGGCTTCATCCCTCTTCGGGCGAAGGAGCGGGCCGCGTGAGTGAATCACGTGCATTCCGGCTGCGCCATACCACATTATATTTAGGAGGTGCCTGACATGGCAAAGAAAGTTACAGGATACATCAAGTTACAGATTCCTGCTGGTAAAGCGACACCAGCTCCCCCGGTTGGTCCTGCGCTTGGACAGCACGGTGTTAACATTGTTGAATTTACCAAACAGTTCAATGCAAGAACAGCAGACAAAGGTGATTTAATCATCCCCGTTGTAATTACTGTTTACGCAGACAGAAGCTTCAGTTTTGTAACCAAGACTCCGCCTGCTGCAGTACTGCTGAAGAAAGCATGCAACTTAAAATCCGGTTCCGGTGTTCCGAACAAGACCAAGGTTGCAACTATCTCCAAGGATAAGGTTAAGGAAATCGCAGAAATGAAGATGCCTGACCTGAATGCTGCAAGCCTGGAATCAGCAATGAGCATGATCGCTGGTACGGCAAGAAGCATGGGTATTGTAGTAGAAGACTAAAACAAATTAATTGGGAGCAGTATTCCGGCGGCTCCGCACAGGGAGAGGCCGAAAACACAAGTACTGCGTTAATAACCAACGGAGGAATTGAAAATGAAACATGGTAAAAAATACAGCGAAGCCGCTAAATTAGTAGATCGCGCTGCCGCTTATGAACCTGCTGATGCAATCGCACTGGCAAAGAAAACAGCTACCGCCAAATTCGATGAGACCATCGAAGTTCACATCAGAACAGGCTGCGACGGACGTCATGCAGAGCAGCAGATCCGCGGCGCTGTTGTACTTCCCAACGGAACAGGTAAAACAGTTAAGGTTCTGGTTTTTGCAAAGGGTGATAAAGTAAACGAAGCAGAAGCTGCAGGAGCAGATTATGTAGGCGGAGACGAACTCATCCCCAAGATCCAGAATGAAGGCTGGCTTGACTTTGACGTTGTTGTTGCTACCCCTGATATGATGGGTGTGGTTGGACGTCTCGGTAAGGTTCTGGGACCCAAAGGCTTAATGCCCAACCCTAAGGCCGGTACCGTAACAATGGATGTAACCAAGGCTATTAACGATATCAAAGCCGGTAAAATTGAATACAGACTGGATAAGTCCAATATTGTTCATGTTCCGGTTGGAAAAGCTTCCTTTACTGAAGAAAAGCTGCTTGAGAACTTCAATGCACTTATGGATGCAATCACAAAAGCAAAACCTTCAGCTTTAAAAGGACAGTATCTGAAAAGCATTACTTTGGCATCCACTATGGGACCTGGCGTAAAGGTATCTGTTGCCAAATATTAATTCTCGCGTTAATACGGACATGGCCGAAGAATCGGCCGTGTTTTTTATGTTACGTATAATTTCAATTTCCGCCTGTGCCGTACTTCCTGGCTGCCGACC
>ERZ791885.40-NODE-40-length-112172-cov-4.068687_pt1 | contig 112172 bp, 95 predicted proteins | sample MGYA00510159_ERZ791885 | MGnify/ENA primary metagenome ERZ791885 (study PRJEB30046, sample SAMN00792054) | human gut metagenome | study: EMG produced TPA metagenomics assembly of the A metagenome-wide association study of gut microbiota in type 2... | reverse complement strand
CGTCGTCAAGGAGTACAAAGTACAGCCCGGCGACCGCGTCAGTGCCGGTCAGGTCATTGCCATAGTTGAATAAGTAAATTTCCCCGTTACCTTTAGTTGTTTCGCTCCCCCTGAGCGGGGAGCGATAATAAAAAATTGTACTAAGGTGGTGTAATCTCATGGCTATATATGGAGTTGCTTTATTGGCGGCATGTTATATTGTCGGTATTGTTCTGGGTGATATGTTTGGTGCCATCGTAGGGGTAAAAGCCAATGTTGGCGGCGTAGGCTTTGCTATGCTTTTCCTGATCCTTTTGTCTAATCATGGTATAGACCACGGCTGGCTCGATAAAAAATCTCAGGAGGGCATTGCTTTCTGGAGTGCCATGTATATTCCGATCGTCGTAGCGATGAGTTCTATTCAAAATGTAGTAGCGGCTCTTTCCGGCGGCGCTTTGGCTATCGGGTCGGGACTTGTAGGTGTAGCGGTTGCCTTTGTATTGATTCCCGTCATTTCTAAATTAGGCGGCTCGAAAGGCGAGGTGAAATAAATGGATATCGTTGCTATTACTGCGAAAGTATTTAAATCGAATGGTTTGGTTTTTGCTTTTATGCTGATTGGTATCATTACTTTGATTACCTACAAGCTTTCTGCTCTGACCAAAGGCAAGATCCATGGTTCTGCCATCGCTATTTTTGCTGGTCTGGTTTTAGCTTATATCGGCGGTATTACTACCGGCGGCTCGAAAGGTCTGGCAAGTATTCCGATGTTTGCCGGCGTTGGTATGATGGGCGGCGGGATGTTCCGTGATTTTGCTATCGTATCCACCGCTTTTGGCGCGGATCTGCGTGAAATCAAAAAATGCGGTATGGTTGGTGTCGTATCACTTTTGATGGGCGTACTCAGTTCTTTTGTTGTTGGCTGCGTGATGGCCTATTTTATGGGTTATCCTGACGTAGTTTCCATGGTTACAGTTGGTGCAGGTGTTTGTACGTTCGTTGTCGGGCCGGTAACGGGTGCTGCTTTGGGTGCTTCCTCTGATGTAATTGCCATCTCGATTGCAGCCGGTGTTGTTAAATCTGTTGCAGTTATGATTTTGACACCGTTTGTTAAAAATATCGTTGGTTTGAATAACCCTCAGGCGGCTATGATTTATGGCGGTTTGATGGGAACATCTTCTGGCGTAGCTGCAGGTTTGGCGGCAGTTGATGCTAAACTGGTGCCTTATGGCGCTATGACTGCTACATTCTATACTGGTACGGGCTGTTTGTTGTGCCCTTCCATTCTTTATTTGGCTACTAAAGCCATTATGGGTGCTTAAAAGTTATTTTGGCAGAAAGCAGGTGCAGCGATGTATGATCCCCAGGCTAAAAAATTAAATGGGCAAAGTGCGTTTAAGGAAATAGTAGTAGAGATTTCAGCCCGCCAGCTTTCTGCTAAATCTGAAGCTTTACAGCAAATGAGTCTGTTTTTGACGCAGGCTGTTTTTATGGAAGTCTGTGCCCATCCCAAACCGGGACTGGTTACCCGTCATAGTAACGGGGCGCATACGGATATGAGTATTTTGACTTTTGCCGCCGGTTCTGCGGTTTTGGCAAAAGCTTTCAGTGATTTACAGGTTTTAGGAATGAACCATACCGGTGATTATCGGGAATTATTTGCCAAAGTCAGACAGTATGGCGTTAGTGCGGAGCAGGAACTGCTGCGCGTGACGAAAGGCGTCAATACTCAAAGGGGTATTTTATTCGCCGGCGGGTTAATGGCTGCAGCTGCAGGGGCGGCTCTCAACAAGGGGTTGGACAGTGGCACACTGTGCTCGATCGTGGCAGAGATGACGCAGGGTCTGGTAGCGAAAGAGCTGGCAGGATTGCAGGCAGACCGGCCTTTGACGGCAGGAGAAAAACTATATCAGACTTATGGCATCACGGGTATCCGCGGGGAAGTGGAAGCAGGGTTTCCCAGTGTACGCCAGGCAGGGCTGCCGGGTTTAAAGGAAGCTTTTGCCCGGGGGGCATGCTTGAACGACGCTTTGATACATGCTTTATTAAATTTAATGACTGTCGTGCAGGATTCTAATGTCATCTGGCGCGGCGGTTATGAGAAACTGCCGTTTGTGCAGCAGCGCGCCAAAGCTATTCTGGCGCAGGGCAGTGTTTTTACTGCTGCGGGACAACGCCTGCTGGCAGAAAGCGAAGCAGTTTTCAGGGTCGAACGGATCAGTCCGGGCGGCAGTGCCGATCTGCTGTCTGTTACAGTAGCTTTATATTTAGTTGAAAACAAGGAATTCCCTGTGGCGATTATTTAGGACAGGTCGCCGGGGAAGAGATCAGATAGATGTTTACTGCTTCCGGCATAGAAGATGTGCTTATGCCATTCCTCCATCAAGCAAAATAAGGCCCGTTCACCGGGCCTTATTTTGCTTCAACAGCAGAAAAGAGGTGTCATATGGAATTTGTTTTAAAAGCGCTGGAAGGTATCTTCAGTATTGTTTTTATTATTGGTATCGGATTTGTTTTAAGCAGACGCGGCTGGTTCGACGAGTACAGCAGCGCCCTGATCGCCAGATTGGTGACTGCTGTTTCTTTGCCGCTGTATATGATCGTCAGTATCAGTAAAAATTTTGACCACAATAAGCTTGTGGCCATGGCTCCTGATCTGCTGCTGCCGATCTGTTCTATGCTGCTGGCCTTTATTGTCGGCAAACTGGCCGCCCGTATTTTTAAAATCAAAAAAGAGCGCCGCGGTATTTTCTGCACTAATTTTTTTATTGCCAATACCATGTTTATTGGCTTGCCGGTCAATCTGGCGTTGTTCGGCGAGAAAAGCATCCCTGCGGTCATGCTTTATTATATGGTCAATACAACCTTTTTCTGGACTTTAGGTGTACATAATATCGTGCAGGATACGCTGGCGCATACGAAGAACAAACCGGCGTTTTTTTCGCCGACAGCGCTGAAGAAAATTTTTTCGCCGCCGCTGGCAGGCTTCATTATCGGAATCATACTGGTCTTACTGGATTGGCGGCTGCCGCATTTTTTAATGAACAGCTTTCAATATGTGGGTAATTTGACAACGCCTTTGTCACTGGTCTTTATCGGTATCGAAATGAGTAAAATACCTCTTGGGGAGATCGGCTTTGATAAAGAACTGCTGCTGGGTGTTGCCGGGCGTTTTCTGGTCTGTCCCCTGTGTGTTTTGGTTTTAGTACCACTATTGCCGGTAACCACGCTGTCAGCGCAGGTCTTTACCATGCAGGCGACGATGCCGGCTATGACACAGATGGCGATCGTAGCGAAAACCTATGGCGCCGATTCTGCTTACGCGGCGACGCTGAGCTTTTTAACGGTGCTGCTGGGGATTATTGTAGTGCCTGCGTATATGACTTTAGTCAGTCTTTATTTATAGGGGAGGAATGAAATTATGAGTACGGTAACAAATGTAGAGGAACATATCAGACAGATCTGGAGCGGCAGTGCGTTTATGCAGCTGTTGAAAATCAATATTGATGAAGTTCATTGCGGCGGCGCGACCGTAAGTATGCCGATCGATTTTGATATCCATACTAATCACTGGCTGGGAGTGCATGGCGGCGCTTTGGCGGCTTTAGCCGATTCTGTCATGGGCATCACCGGGGCCAGCGTTGGCGAAGTCGTACAGACGCTGAGCTTTAACATCAACTTTATCAGCAATCTGCCCGGTACGGGCACGGCGATCGTTGCCAGCCAGATCAAGCATCACGGGCAGACGACGATGGTCATTACAGCGGAAATGACTGATGAACAGCATAACCTGCTGGCGACTATTACGACAACGATGTTTATTGCCGGACATTTTAACGAAATACCGAAAGAGTGGTAAGAAATAACAGGCAGCGTACTTATTGCGAGTACGCTGTTTTTTTCCGCCATCGTGGAACGGAGTTGTTTTACAATAGGATTACGAAGGGAGGTGAGGAGAATGTTAAAGGAATATCATATCGTCCGCGTCAGGGTTTCTAAAGCGGAATATTATTCGATGCAGGGAAATGCCTATCTGGGCTTGGCAGTGTATGATGATACGGATTCGATGCTGCGTTTTTCGGCCAGCAGTTTCCCGGCGGCTTTGCAGTTTACCGCAGATCAGGAATATAAAATTTCCGGCAAAGCGGTGGGAGAGGAAGCGAAAGCAGCCGTAACCAATTTTACTGCAAAATGTGTCGAAGATGGCAGAGGTGCTGACAAAGCTTTGGAATTTAAGGTGACAGAGATCAATGTCAAAGAAGACGGCGTAACAATGAAATAACAGCTTTCTTTAAACCTCCGTAAACAACTTGTAAATAGTTGTTTACGGAGGTTTTTTATGATGTTAAAATATAAATATAGCAAAAAAATATTTATTAAATTTGATGTTTAGGAGCTATTATGAAAAAATATTGGCCTAAATACGGTAACAAAAATATATTGGCGGCATTCATAGCTGCTGATTTGCTGGCAATGTCTGTTTGCGGGTCTGTGCTGGCGGCAGGGGTTGGTATTGACACGTCTTATGACGGGCGCAAGACAGGTTTTGTCAGTCCGGTCAAAAATCAGCTTAACTATGGCAGCTGTTGGACCTTTGGCATGCTGGCCACGGTGGAGGCCAACTGGAATAAGCAGCGGCAGGCAGCCATAGAGGCAGGCAAGATCACCGAAGCTGTCGCGAAAGCCGATTTTTCTGAACGCTATCTGGCCTGGCTGGGTTATAATGTGCCGCTGGGTACAGATGCGTCCACTTATCCGCACCCGTTTTATCCAAGCTCTATCGATCCTGCACAGGGGATTTATGATGCCTTTGATCAGGGCGGTCTGGAATTTAAGGCGGCAGCGCTGCTGACGCGTGGTACGGGTTTGACCTGGGAAACCAATGCTCCGTTTGCTTCTAAACCTTTTCAGAAAAATGATCCGGCAACGAGGATGCAGGGAGTTACGTTGCAGCCGGAGGTTGGACTGGTAACACAGGTCTATGGCCTGTACCAGTATGTTGATAGTATGCCTGTTAATTATGATTACGATGGTAATATCGATAACGAGCGGCAGGCTTATATCAAGCAATTGATAACTGAGAATGGCATTATTTCTGTCGGTATCTATGCCGGGCAGGAATGGAACGATGCTAATATTAAGGAGGTATATAATCAGGACTTTGACCTGTTAGCCAACCACGAAGTAGGGCTGGTAGGCTGGGATGATGATTATGAGTTTACAAATTATAAAGACAAGAACGGTCAGCCATTAAAGGGCGCCTGGATCATGCGCAATTCCTGGGGGGAGAAATGGGGCGACGGTGGTTACGCTTATGTGTCCTATCATGATACCAGTCTGACTGGCGGCGTTACCAGTGTTGTCGAAGCTGATCCCTTAAGATATACTTCTATCAGCCAGCACGGGCAGCTGGGCAGCGATATTTACTGGCTCTGGAATGACGAAGATCCTGTTGCGAGGGAAACCGGCAAAGGTATGGCCAGCCACTATGTGGCCGCCAGGCCGCAGTTTTTAAAAGCGGTGGGTTTCTGCACGCTGACGGACGCTGCCAGTTATGAGATCGAAGTGCTGGCCGGGGTGACTGATCCTGAAAATGGCAAAAGCGTCTATACGCAAAGCGGCACATTTGGCGCGGATGGCAGCAAGGAGTATGTCGGCTACCGTACTGTTGAACTAAAAAAATTTACCTTGCTGCCGGCAGGCGGCGATTATGTAGTCAGGGTTAAGGTCTATGACGCTAAGGGTGATTCAAATATTACCTATATACAGGGTAATCCAGTCGTGGGTACCCAAATCGTGATCGATGATCTCAGCCCCGCGGCACAGGGGAACTCGTTCATTAGTTTTGGCGATGCTGGCGGTTGGCAGGACATGGCCACTGACGGCAATTTTTCCGTAGTGCTGGCGGCGCTCGGCAAAGATACGATTTTGGCCAATGGCGGGGATTTCACCGTCGGCTGGCTGGATGACGGCGGCGCAGGAGGCAGCATTATCAACCTGGGTAAAGCTGATGAGCTGTATGGCAGCGATCCCTTCGACCCGGAACGGAAAACTTTGTCGAATATGACAGTTGACTTGGAGGCTGGCGTTACGGATTCTGTCTATGGCGGCTCGATCATTGGTGAGGGGAATGTTATAAAAATCGGCACTGGCAAGCTTGACCTAACCGGTTATAATACCTACAGTGGTGATACTTTAGTGCAGGCAGGTACGCTGGCTGTCAACGGTTATCTGACCAACAGCAACGTTACGGTCGGCACCGCTGCGGCAGATAATGCTAAAAATGCAGCAGCAGGTCAGCCCAAGTTACAGGGCAACGGATTTATAGCCAAACACGTTGAAAATATAAATGGTATCGTAGCGCCGGGCAATTCTATTGGGCATCTGACTGTTGGCAGTTACAGGCAGGGAACAGACGGCGTGCTGGAACTGGAAGGCGGCATCAACGGCGGTGACAAGCTGACTGTGCGAGGGACAGCCAAACTTGACGGCACAGTGCAAATTGTACCTAATGGTTATTTTGCTAACGGCGAGAATACTTTGCGGCTGACCGATTTTATAGAAGCAGACACATTAGAGCAGGACAATAATTTGCAGTTAGAAGGAAAAGATTCCACAGATTCTATAGTACACGTTGAGTACAAAAGCACATCCGGGGGGGATATAACATTCTCCGCCAGCAGGGCTGCCGATGCATACAGTAAAATTGCTGCCACTGCGGACGGACATCAGTTGGCCGCCTTTTTAGATCAAAAGGCCGGAGCTATGACCGGGGACGCACAGAATATCGTTGGCGGTATCGATTTTGCAAAATTTACAATCGATGCGGCAGCGGAGCAAATGACTCCGCGGGCGTATGACAGCCTGCAGTATGCGGCGCAGAGCCGCATCAAAATGCTGACGGATCTGACCAGTGACAGGTTACTGGAAAATGAGCGGCCGCAAGAGGGCGAATGGTCGGTTTATGCCCAGCCGCTGCGGCTGGAGTTTGACCAGAACAGCTGGCGCAGCTATGCCGGTTTCAGCGGTCAAAGCAGCGGGATTTTAGTCGGCGCCCAGCGGCAGGCTGGCAACTGGCGTTATGGACTTTATGGCGCTTATCTGGACAATAAAACTGATATTACGGCCGCCGCGCCCCTGCACAGCGAAAGCCAGGGCGGCTTTATCGGTATCACCGGGCATTATGCAGCCGATCCTGAGCGGGGGCAATTTTATTATGGGCTGCTGCAGGGCGGCGCCGAACGCTATGATACCAAACGTAATGTCATGTTGGGCAATAGCTATTTCAGCAGCTACGACAAGAAATGGACGAGCCGCAGTTTAACGACGGAGGCCGGTACCGGCTGGCGTCTGCCGCAGCGGCAGGGCACACTTATACCTGTTGCAGCTTTGCGCTACAGCATGCTGGATTATCCCGGCATTACTGAAAGCGGTGCTGCTGCCGGTGCGGCCGTAAGTCGTGGCGGCAGCGACCTGCAGTCACTGCAAAGTAAAGTCGGCGTGCGCATGGAACTGGGCAAAGAGCGGCTGGGAGCAGTAACTGAGCGCAGCTATGATATGACTGCCATGTGGTACCATGAATGGCTGGGCAATGACACTGATTACAGCTGGAGCCGTTTTAACGGACAGGATAGTCTGACCGAAAAGGGCGGCGGCAGTGCCGGACGTGATACTTACGCGCTCAGCGCCGGTATGCAGCTGCAGGAAAACGATAAATTTGCGCTGCGTGCGGCCGTGGGTAAAGCCTTTGGCAAAGGTTATCACGACAGTAAGGTATCGGTAGACTGTCAGTGGTATTTTTAAAACCGTTTGCTCAGTTTTCGCTGATAATTTAGTGGAGCTGGCAGTGTTAAATATGGTAAAATTAATATATCTGAACTAAATATAAAAATTTATTGCGAACAGGAGAATTTATTATGCAGCAGGATATGATCGTAATCTTAGACCTCGGCAGCCATGAAAATACCATGGTGGCCCGCGCCGTAAGGGAACTTGGCGTTTACAGTGAAATCAAGGCGCATGATATTACAGCGGAGGAGCTGCAGGCACTGCCGAATGTCAAAGGTATCATCATCAACGGTGGAGAAAATAATATTATCGACGGTAAGCCGATCGATGTGGAGGCTGCCGTTTATCAGTTTGGCGTACCGGTAATGTCCGTTGGCCATGCTTTGGCGAAAGTAGAAAATCTGCCTGCCTGGCCTGAACATAACGCTATGCTGGAGCTGCTCAAAAAATTTGTTTTTGACGAATGCCATGCTACAGCTAACTGGAATATGAAAAACTTCATCAACGATCAGGTCGAACTGATCAAAAAACGGGTCGGCGCTAAAAAAGTCCTGCTGGCACTGTCCGGCGGCGTCGATTCCTCTGTTGTTGCCGCACTTCTGATCAAAGCCATCGGCCCGCAGCTGACCTGCGTGCATGTCAATCATGGACTGATGCGCAAAGACGAGTCAGAAAGCGTCGTCAGAGTTTTCAGAGACGAACTCAAGGCTAATCTTGTCTATGTTGACGCCAGCGAACGTTTTCTGTCTAAACTGGCCGGCGTAGCTGATCCGGAAGCAAAAAGAAAAATCATCGGCGCCGAATTTATCCGTGTTTTTGAAGAAGAAGCGCGTAAACTGGACGGCATCGAATTTTTAGGACAAGGCACGATTTATCCTGACGTTGTCGAATCCGGAACTAAAACAGCTAAAAGCGTCAAAAGCCATCATAATGTCGGCGGCCTGCCAGAAGATCTGCAATTCAAGCTGGTTGAACCGTTGTATCAGCTGTTTAAAGACGAAGTGCGTGCCTGCGGTATCGAACTGGGACTGCCGCACAGCATGGTCTATCGTCAGCCCTTCCCCGGACCTGGCCTCGGCGTAAGATGTCTGGGGGCTATCACTAAAGAACGTCTGGAAGCAGTGCGTGAAGCTGACGCTATTTTGCGTGAAGAATTTGCCAATGCCGGCCTCGATAAAAAGGTCTGGCAGTATTTCACCGTTGTACCCGATTTCAAATCCGTCGGCGTACGCGATAACGCCAGAACCTTTGAATATCCGGTCATCATTCGTGCTATAAATACCGTTGACGCTATGACCGCTACCGTCGAAGAACTGGACTGGCCGATCCTGCACAAAATCACTCATAGAATTTTGGCCGAAGTGAAAAACGTCAACCGTGTCTGCTACGACCTGTCCCCTAAACCGAACGCCACTATCGAGTGGGAATAATTTTTAAAACCAGAAAAAGCCAGTAATATCAAGGGCTTTTGGATTTTGATCATCGCTTTTGATAAGATTTCAATCCGGTGCAATTATTCTGCATTGAAAGTGGCTTGTAAGTAAAATAGCTCATAAAATACTTATATTAACATTTGCTCTCGTACTGATGGGATGTCAGTACGAGAGTTGTTCATTTTTAGTTTATTCTTCGTCTTCATTCAGGGTATCACAAGCAGATTGCTGAGTTCCTGATAGGGACTTCTCGCCCAATGTCAACTCCCTGACGATTGTTGATGGAGCATAGTATTCAGTATGAGAATAGCTGTTAAAAGTGTGATTTCTGTTTAGTTTTTGATATCTTTATATATTTGGGGATTAACTCGCAAAATTTTGTGATAAAATCTTTGGCTTTGTAGAAAAATATGCTATTATTAATAGATGATATTTGATGGGTTAAAAGGAGGCGTAATATGGTTAGCTATAAACCTTTGTTCCGATATTGCTTGGAACACGATATTAGCAAGGTACAATGCCGACAGATGTGCGGTATCTCCCCAAATACTTGGACAAAGATTAACCGCAACGAAGAAGTCAGCATGTCAGTTTTAAATAAAATCTGTGCTGGGTTGGGATTATCTTACGGTGACATCATTGAGTATGTCGAAGTGGAAAAAGAAGAAAAGGAGAGTAAAAATGACTAATTTTTTTGATACAGTCGTTGAAGTCTTGAAACAAGACCAACGCTTTTTTACAGAAGATGGGGTGCTTTTGAGAAACGCCGTCTATGAAGCTGCTATGAAAATGGATACAGCACTCATAAAATTATTGTTTTCTAATGAAACAACAAAGGAGCGCTTCTTTACTGATGTTGACGGTATTGCAGTTTTTGATAAGGTCGGTTTCGGCTGGGTAATCAATAACCGTGAATTTTTGCCCGATTCTTATACTCGTTTCAAAAACAAAATCGGGCTTGTTGGCGATAATGGAGATTACATTTCTACTTCCAATGATGTGGAGCTTGTGTTCCCATACAAAGATTGCATATTAGAGGGCGGGCAGACAAAAGAAGACCAAAAGAGAAGCGAAATTTTTTATAATGAAACACTTGCTCCTGATGAAGTGGATAGGTTACTTTACCCAAAGGTTTTGACAAATGCGAAAAGGTACACGGCTGATGGCGTACAGGCTATAACCAGAATTTCCACAGACGATAACTTGATTATTAAAGGAAACAATTTATTATCGTTAAGCTTACTCCTTTCGAAATACGAAAAAAAAGTAAAATGTATCTATATCGATCCTCCATATAATACAGGAGATGACGCTTTCAACTATAACGATAATTTTAACCATAGTTCATGGTTGACATTCATGAAAAATCGTCTTTCGTTAGCCAAAGGGTTACTACGAGAGGATGGTGCAATTTTTGTTCATATTGACCATCATGAGTTGGGGTATTTGAATGTTTTAATGGATGAAATATTTGGAGCAGAAAACAAAGTACAAATAATTTCCGTCAAAACTGCTTCTCCTGCGGGATTTAAGACAGTAAACCCCGGTCCAATTGATGTGACAGAGTATATTCTGTTTTACACAAAATCTAAACCTAATTTTAAGTTCAAAAAGGCTTATGTTCCTGTTGGTTATAATAAGAATTACAATTTGGTTGTAAACAAAGCTGCAAATGTTGATGAATGGACATTTACTCCTATAAAGCAAGTTGTGATTTCTGAGGCAGGATTTGAAACAGAAAAAGAAGCAAAGAAAAAATACGGAAAAGCTTGGCCAGTTATACTCGCCAATCTAATCGAACAATATGCTTACAACAACGCTGAAAATGTAGTCAGCATAAGAGATCCGCACAAACCAACAGATGCTATGAAAAGATTGATGGAAGAATCAAAATCTGTCGATAAAGTGTTGGAGTACAAGCGTGAAGACGGTACATCGGGCTATGTTTACAAGGGTGGTGCTCTTGCTTTTTATTCGAGTAAAATGCAAATGATAGATGGTAAGCTATCAGTAACAGAACTACTCACTGATTTTTGGAATCATATTTCCTGGGCTGGTATTGCTAAAGAAGGTGGCGTTAAACTAAAAAATGGTAAAAAGCCAGAGAAACTCATTAAGCAAATATTCGATATATCAACAGAAGCCGGTGACATAGTTATGGACTACCATCTTGGATGCGGAACAACTTGTGCTGTTGCACACAAGCTTGGACTTAAATATATTGGTTGTGAGCAGCTTGATTATGGCGAAAATGATGCTGTGGTTCGTCTAAAAAATGTTACAAATGGTGATAGTACTGGTATTTCTTTGGCTGTAGACTGGAAAGGAGGAGGCTCTTTCGTTTATTGTGAGATTGCGAAGCTCAATCAAAAGTATGTTGATCGTATCGAAGCAGCAACAAAAGCAGATGAATTGATTAATCTCTGGAACGAGATAAATGGAAACGCCTTTATTAGCTACAAGGTTACTCCGAAAGACATTGACGATGCAATTACGGATTTTGAAGCACTTTCGTTGGACGAACAAAAATACTTGCTGATGGAGCTTTTAGATAAAAACCAACTCTATGTGAATTACTGCGATATGGACGATGAAACATTTGCTATATCGGACGATGATAAGGCGTTTACAAGAAGCTTTTATGAGGGGGTGTGAGTATGCCATTCCTTTATGAACAATTAGACACACTAAGGGATTTTGGCAATTATACCGAAATTCCAACATATATACAGGAGAATATAAATCCAACGTTCACGCTTCGCCCTTATCAAGTTAATGCCTTTGAGAATTTCATCACCTACTTTGAAAACAACAAGATGTGCCGCAAGCCGACACAAACGCTTTTTCACATGGCAACTGGTTCCGGCAAAACGATGATAATGGCAGGGATGATGCTCTATCTTTATAAGAAAGGGTATCGCAACTTCCTGTTTTTTGTGAATCTTTCAAACATTGTTAAGAAGACAAAGGAAAACTTTCTCAATTCTACTTCGAGCAAGTATCTGTTTACAGAAGAAATAAGGATTGCTGGCGAGCGTATTCCAGTGAAGGAAGTAAGTAACTTTCAGAATACCGATGAAAGCGCTATTAACATTTGTTTTACTACTACGCAGGGATTGCACACAGATATGTGGTTTGCAAAGGAGAATGGTATCAGCTTTGAGGATTTCAGCGATAAAAAGGTTGTTCTTATCTCTGATGAAGCCCACCATTTGAATGTTGACACAAAGACTTTTTCCAAGAGTAAGGATGAACAGGAAAATTATCATAGTTGGGAGCAGACCGTTCGCCGCATCTTTGAAGCAAACAAAGACAACATTCTGCTTGAATTTACTGCAACTTGTGATGTTAATAATCCGCAAATCAGAGCAGAATATGAGAGTAAAATCATCTATGACTACCCTTTGTCTAAATTCAGAGCAGACGGATTTTCAAAGGAAATAAAGACACTTCGTACTGATGTTTCTATTATGGAGAGAGCTATTCAAGCTATAATGTTAAGTCAGTATCGCTTGAAAGTATTTCAAGATAATCGTCTGCCAGTAAAGCCTGTTGTATTGTTTAAGGCTGCAAAGATAGCTGACAGTACACAGTTTATGTCAGATTTCATTAAAAAGATTGCTTCATTATCTGGAAGTGATCTTCAAAGAATTTCTGAATTGACGGATAATGAAACGCTGAACGAAGCGTATGCTTATTTCAAGAAGAGCGGTATTTCGTTCGACCAGCTTGCACAGGAATTAAGAGAGGATTTTTCAGCAGTACATTGTATTTCTGCTAACGACGATAAAGAAGCGGAACAGAAACAGCTAGCTCTTAACTCCCTTGAGGATGCAAGCAATCCGTATCGTGCTGTTTTTGAAGTCAAAAAGCTGGACGAGGGCTGGGATGTTCTCAATTTGTTTGATATTGTCCGTCTGTATGAAACAAGACAGTCTGGTGGGAAGAAGATTTCCTCTGCAACAGTATCAGAAGCACAGCTTATTGGGCGTGGTGCAAGATATTGTCCGTTCCAGATTGATGATGAACAGGAGAAATACAAGAGAAAGTATGATTCCGATATCGATAATCCTTTGCGTATCTGTGAGGAACTTTATTACCATTGTCAGAACGATAGTAGATACATCGGTGAGCTTAACAACGCCCTGCGTGAAATTGGCGTTGATATGGAAAGTCTGACAGTGCGTGACTATATCTTGAAAGATGAATTCAAGGAGGACAGTCTTTATAAAGAAGGACTTGTTTTCATCAATGACCGTATCATTAAGAGCAGAAAAGATGTAGATGGGCTGCTTCCATCTGTTCGTGATTGCGTTTATACCGTAAGACTTGCCACCGGCAGCTCTGGCGAAGACACAATATTTGAAAACGGTAATTCCAACGCAGACAAGGTAGCTAAAACATACACCTACCGAACAGATATCAAGAAGATTGCAGATATGAATTATGCAATCGTTCATAAAGTACTTTGCAAGTACAATGTATTTAAGTTTAACACCTTGCAGAGTTATTTCCCTAACTTGAAGTCAACAAAGGAATTTATAACTAGTGAAAAATATCTGGGTGGTATCAAAATTGAAATTGCTTCCAGACACGAAAATCCGACACCGACAATTCTATATGTTGCCTGTATGAATGTACTTGGCAAGGTTGCGGATAGCGTTTCTGCTATCGAGGTTGCTTATGAGGGTACAACGACATTTAATGCAAAGCGTATCAATGACATTTTCAAAAACAAGAAGTGTAATTACACTGTTATGCACGATGGAGGTCTCGGTTACTCCCAGAATGACAGCTCTGTTCCAATAGCTTGGAAAATCGACCTTTCAAAAGAAGATTGGTTTGCCTTTGAGGATAATTTTGGAACAAGTGAAGAAAAGGGGTTTGTTGCCTACTTCAAAGTTTATGTGTCAGAGTTAAAAAAGAAGTATGACAAGGTATTCTTAGTCCGAAACGAAAGACAGTTGCACATCTATTCATTTGAGGGCGGCGAACGTTTTGAGCCAGACTATGTGCTGTTTCTCCACTCCAACAAAGAAGATGGTTATGAGCAGCTACAAGTATTCATAGAGCCTAAGGGAACACATCTTTTAGAAAAAGATTGCTGGAAAGAGAAGTTCTTGTTGGAGCTTGAAGACAAAGCTGTTGCAACAAAGATATTTGTTGACGATAACAAGTATCGAATTTGGGGTTTCCATTTCTATAATGAAGCACGCCGAATGACTGAATTTACTGCGGACATGAGCAGACTATAAGAACTATAAAAATATTTCTGGTGGTGCTTGAATAAGATGACCAAGCCAAAAGGCACGAACCGGAAAAAGTTCGTGCCTTTTGTAAAGTTTCATACAAAAAGTATTTCAGAATTAACAAATTCCTCCAATCTGTTGCGGATGCCATTTATAGCTCTGATTCGTGTTATCTGATCCTGCGTTTTAAGTTGCTCTCTAACACCTTCTTTTTTTGCTATCTGCTTAATCAACGAAGCAAGTTTAGTTTTTGTTTGGGTATTAATGTCAGTCAGACAACTGTAAAGCATATAACTGAGATCCAGAGTGTACAGTGCCGGATGGTGTCCTTTGATGTAATTCAGATGTTTTCTGCTCCAGATATTACTCGAGCGTTCTTCTGTATCTGGCATAATCAGGCAAGGGATGTAATAATCACCCTGCATTTCATACCAAAGTCCGTTATTGTTGTCATGGATGAATTTTCCATAGTGTTAACTTCCGGTTGTTATTTGTTTGAAATAGTTTTGAGTGGCTTTGATGTGAGTCGGCCAGCATGAAATATGTGGACAAAAAGCGTACTTTTAATGCATAAAATCAGAAGGAATTAAGGTATAGCACTCGAGTGGGAATAACAGTTTAAATGACTTCGAGTCTCGGAAAGTCTTGATAATATATGGTTTTCTGGGATTCTTTTAGTTAAGTTGATAATACTTGAAAAAACAATTTGTTTAGCACAAGACAAGTCGTTTATAGGTGTAGTGATAAAATTCATAAGTAAAGGTCTTATTGAGATAACCTTGCTCAATAAGACCTTTACTTATGGATTTTCTATCTTGGATATTTCAAGATAATATTGAATGACGTTCTTGAAGATAGTATAATGAAAACAATGTTAGCAATTTAATAGCACATGGGTTGCGATGTTGCATAAAAAGACAAAGGAAAAGAGGACGTAGAGTATGTCAAAACTCAATATAGACCAACAGACAATAAGACAGTTGTTTTCTGATAAGAAAGCCGATTTTTTGATTCCGGATTATCAAAGACCTTATGCATGGGGCGAGAATGAGTGTCAGACATTATGGGATGACATCTTTACATTTGCTTTTCCAGATAACGACTATTCAAAGTTTGACAGCGATAGTGACGAGTATTTCTTAGGGCCTATCGTAACTTTCAAAAATGAGAATGCAAAGCTTGAAGTAATTGATGGACAGCAGAGGCTTACTACATTAATGTTGTTGATTCGTGCGTTCTACTCTAAGTTTGAGAATATGAAAGATGAAAACTCAAGAAGTACAAGAGAAATCATCGAGAAATGTATTTGGAAGACTGATGAATTTGGTAAGCCTAATATGAATCGTTTAAAGATTGATTCTGATGTATCTACTGACGATGATAAAGATGAGTTTGTAAATATTTTAAAAAGTGGAAAAGTAGATTCTTCAATGAAGAGTAGATATGCAGATACATATCGTTTCTTCGAGATAAAAATTCATGATTTCTTGAGTGATTATCCTTCCTATTTTGCCTATTTGCCAACGAGAATTTTGAACAACTGTATTTTGTTGCCAATTGAAGCAGAATCACAGGATACTGCACTGCGTATCTTTTCAACATTGAATGATAGAGGGAAGCCGTTGGCTGATACTGACATTTTCAAAGCACAGTTATATAAGTATTACTCCACAAAGGGAGAAAAAGATAATTTCATTTCCAGATGGAAAGCATTGGAACTGATATGTGATTCTATTTTTAGTACGACTACTGGTTCTCCTATGGATGAATTATTTACAAGGTATATGTATTTCCTTCGTGCTAAGAACGGTATAAGATCGACAACTACTGAAGCCTTAAGAAAATTCTATGAGCGAAATAACTATTTGATTTTGAAGAGTGATGTCGCACTGTCGGATTTGGAGTCACTTGCAGCATTCTGGGATTCCATTGTAAAACAGTCTACTGCGTTCTCAGAAAGAAACTTAAAGTTATTATTTGTGCTGAATTATGCACCTAACGGTATGTGGACATATTTCTTGTCAGTATATTTTATGACAAATAGGGATGCTGATGGTAATCTGGAAGAAACAAAACTTTATGATTTCTTAAATAAAATGATTGCCTTTATATGGGCGTATGCAATTATTAGACCAGGCGTAAATGCTCTGAGAACACCAGTGTATCCGGAAATGATAAATATTGTAAATGGTAAAGATATTGCATTTACAGATTATCTGTTGGATGAGAAGGAAGTAACCGCAGCGATCGAAAACTACGTGTTTACGAATGGTCGACCTATCACTCGTTCGATGCTTGCGTGGTGGATGTACCAAGATGCAGACCAAGTATTGATAGACGGTGCGCAGAAACTTGAAATAGAGCATATATTTGCTCGCAAACGTCAAGAGAATGAGAAGACGCTTAAGGATAAAAATAACCTCGAAAAGCTTGGGAATAAAGTGCTTTTGGAAGAAGGAATTAACATTCGTGCTTCTGATTATCGTTTTTCTGACAAGATTAAATATTACAAAGGATTCACTACAGATAGCGGCAAAAAGAAGGTTGCCACAAAGGATAACGAGCTTCTTACTATGGCAAATACAATGACGGATTATACAGAACAGGATATTGTAGATAGAACGGCAAATATATATCAGAGTTTTATTATGTTTGTAAAAAAGAATAACCTGTTTAAGTGATATAGCAGGGAAAGAAAGATAATGTTTATATTTTGATTACAAATCGGAAGACTATTGAAAGGATTGCATTCGCCCACTGATTTAGGGGTTTTCTAAGGATATCCGAAGTACTTATTTATTTTAATTTTAATGCTGTTGTAAGATATCAAGAATAGTAAAGAAGGTGTTTTATGGAAAATTTGCAAAGAATCGCGTTATTAATTGATGCAGATAATACTCAGTTGGCAAAGTTAGAGGATGTTATACAAGAAATATCTACACATGGCCGTATCGTTGTAAAAAGAGCGTATGGTAATTGGAGAAAAGATACATTAAAAAACTGGGAAAATGAGCTGAAACGGTTAGCGATAAAAGCGGAGCAGCAGTTTGACTACGTTTCTGGAAAAAATACAACTGATATGGCGTTGGTAATCGATACAATAAATTTGCTGCATAAGGGAAGTTATGATGCCTTTGTTATCGTCGCCAGCGACAGTGATTATACTCCCTTGGCAATAAATTTGCATGAATCAGGAGTATATGTGATGGGTGTTGGTGAGAAAAAAACTCCGGAAGCTTTCAGAAACAGTTGTGATGAATTTATTTTTCTTGAGAACCTTGGCGAAAATATAAAAGAAGAAAAGGCTAAAACTGAAAGCAGTGAAAAAGCAATAGAAATAGAAGAGGCATGCTTGGAAACTGCTACAGTCGATGCTACGAAAGAAGATATAAGTGTAATACATAATTTATTAAAAATAGCATCTGATAAGTACCAGGATGATGAAGGCTATGTAAATGTGAGTTCAGCCGGGCAGTTTATAAAAAGAGTAAAACCGGATTTTGATGTGCGAACTTTCGGGTTTATTAAATTGCCGAAGCTAATAGAAGCATTTCCCAAAAAATATGAAATAAAAAAGTATCCTGGAAAAGGTAAAGTTACCATTATTGCCTATAGATGCAAGTAGCACTAAAAATTTAAGGTTGTTCGATTAAGTTTTCTGTTGTATATTTTCTGGACATGAAAACACCTCTTACTGTAGTTTCTATTCTACAACAGGAGGTGTTTTATTTCATTGTCCGTTTTTCGGGGTATAGTCCATTGCCGAGAGTTTTCGGAGTTCTTTTTTGATTAAAGGTAAGTTACGATAGAATGGATTTTTATTTATGCTATAATACTGGTTAGATAAAGTCTATATCATTTTCTCTAAACTTAATTTTAGTACGTCATATTAACCAAGTATTCTATTGTAGGAAAGGATAATAAAATATGTGCGAAAAAAGCAGGTGTTCCTGGGCAGATGATCTTCCGATATATATTGAGTATCATGACAAGGAGTGGGGACGGCCTGTGCATGACGACAACAGGCTTTTTGAAATGTTGATTTTAGAGGGGATGCAGGCAGGCCTCAGCTGGATCACGGTACTCAAAAAAAGAAAGGCGTTTCGGGAAGCTTTTGATGATTTTGATCCCAAGAAGGTAGCTCTTTATGACGAGGCTAAAATGCAGGAGCTGCTGGCAAATGCAGGGATCATTAGAAACCGCCTCAAGGTGGCAGCTGCGGTAACGAACGCTAAAGCCTTTTTGGAAATACAGAAAAAGTACGGAAGTTTTGATAAATTCATCTGGGCCTATGTAGAGCATACCCCGATCAGGAACCATTGGGAAAAGATGGAGCAGATACCGGCCGAGACAGCACTGTCAGATCAAATCAGTAAAGATCTGAAAAAGCTGGGCTTTAAATTTGTTGGTTCAACTATCGTCTACGCATTCATGCAGGCCATAGGTATGGTGAATGACCATGTGACGAACTGTTTTATTTATCAGGAGATGAATGGCTAGTTTCTGATAAGGATATTGTTGATTACATACAGTAAACATAACTTTATTGATGTTCAAAAAAATTTAAAACAGGTCTGACAGAAGATTCTGTCAGACCTGTTTATTTATATGCTTTACAACACCGTGATTAATCAATTCAGCATATGATTGTGATTGATACAGGTAATCATACTGAATAAAAATCACGAATCACACTGAATGGAATTGCCAAATGTTACTGATTGGTATTCTAATAAATGTGTGCAGGGGATGCTTGAGGGACTGTATATTCATATAAAACGCCAAATCACTTTATAATTAATATTTCCCGCAGTCTGTCCAGGGCCTTCAAGCGGTGCTTGGTGATATTGCGCACCGTGCAGTGCAAACATCTGGCTGCTTCGGCAGGTTTCAGGTCATTTACAAAAAGTAGCAGCAGTATCCTGCGTTGCTGTTCGTTCAGCTGCGCCAGTGCTGTCTGTAGATCCAGCGACAGCAAAAGCTGCGCCAGCTCGTCCAGAGTGCCGGCAGCGCTATAGCCGCTGTCCAGCAGGTCGATACCGGCCTCACTGCCCGTATCGATCTGCGTTTCATGTTCCCAGATCCTGCCCTGCTTATCCATAGCGTCGAACAGCGCGAAATGCACCTTGCAGCGGGCATAACCGGGCCAGTTCAGGTAATCGGCGCCCTTATATTTCAATACCAGCTCGATAAAAGCCAGCACGGCAATACTTTCGGCGTCGTGTCCCAGCGACTTATAAAACATTTCGCGGCGGGCCTCGCTTTGCAGCAGCGGCTTAAAATCTTCGCATAACTGTAAAAGCGCAGCCTTATCGTTGTTTTGGGCGGCAGTTATCAGCCGCTGTAAGTGTTCTGCCTGGGTTTCGTCCGTATTGGTATTGTTGAAATTGGTAAATTTATTTATGGTGATCAAGTCCTTTGGTTTTATGATAACCGGTTATACTGTCAGTCGTCGTGCACAACAGTAGCTAGTGTACGCCTGTTTTGCGCAAAAGTAAATAGGGAAAAGTGGCGAAAAAAGTTTTAGCCCCTTTTAGGGGCTAATTTTTTTTTGCGATGTTTTTTTAGAATTATTCTGCTAAGAATTTGAATTTGTTTTTTACCTTTTTGTTTCTTAAAATGTTCACTGCTTTTATTGAGAATTTAAATTTATTCTTTGTTTTTATATTATGCCACTTTCTTGAAAGCAAGCGGCGTAAAGAACTTCAGCGCTGTTAAGATTTGGATTGCGCTTCACTCGCTGTACGCGCTCCGGGCAACTCGGTATCACATGGAAAAATTAAAAGGCTATGCTTTGCATAGCCTGCCGATACCTCAAACATACCCTGCGCCTGCTTGTAGCTGCATTTCGCTCATCTGCCAAATCTTCCCAATGCGCTGTAAAACCCTCTGTATCGTACGTTCTACTGCTGTAGTCAATCCGCATTGATCCCATCAGTATGTCGATACCGTTCTCATGAAATTCAGCAGTAATTTGTAGGATGCAGGGTTTTAAGCGCAGATTGTGGTCCAGTCCGTTGTGTGCGCAGCGAGCTGTAAGCGCTGGAAGGTTTGTTTGAGGCATTGCTTCTTTCTTACTAAAGATTTTATTTGTTCTGCAATGCCGAGTTGCCTGGAAGCCGGACAGCGAGCAAAGCAAAACAGGACTTGCCACAGTGCGCAAAGTTCTTTGCTGACTTTCTTTCAAGAAAGTCTAATGTGATTTTGCCGCCAAAAGAAATGAACATTAAAAAAAGTCTGAAAAAACAAAAAACTAAATTTAAAAGCAAAAGAAAATTTAAAGAAAAAAATTGAAAAACAGTGTCTGGCAAGCCGTGACACCGTACGGCTTCCCTTCTCTCCTGGCGGCTATCAAACCGTAAGGGCAATAACGCAGCCAAATTGCGTCGAAAATATCCGTTAGTATGTCTTGTGGGGGGGTACAGGTGTGCTATAATAAGTGCGAATATTATTTTAACAAATGTTTTTAAAGTTTCAGTAAATAAAATCAGACTTTCAGCAAAGTAAGATAGAGACAGAACGATATTTCCAGCGGCGCAGGAGTGGAGGTAAAAGGGTGTACGACGAAAAATGCCTGACGTGTATCGGCGGCAATATCCGCTTTCTGAGGATGGTCTGTCAGATCAGTCAGCAGGAATTGGCACGGCGTATCGGTATCAGCCAGACTCATCTGAGCAATATGGAACGTAATCATGTCAACGTCAGTCTGAAACTGCTGCTGCGCATCGCTAATGTGCTGGATTGCCAGCTGGAAGTATTTTTAGATACTCAGGCGGCACTGGACTGGGGACAGGAGCAGGCTGAAAAGACAGTGTCTGAGCAGGAATCCCTTACAGAAACATATACTCTTGAGGAGGTACGGCAGCTTTTGCAGTTGCTGCGGAGGGGATAAATTCAGTTTACGCAAACAACGGGCCAGCAGATACAAGGATATACTATGTCAGCTGCTATATCTAAAGGGGGTGCGCTCTAGCAGAATCGGAAAAGCAAGAGTAAGTAAAGGCTGTTAAAAAGTGAAAGCAGCCAAAAATACTGTAAAAGTAAGCTGTAAAAAATCGTAACATGTAAAAGCATAAAAAAACTGTTTACGAATAACAAGATGAAAGCAGGGAAGAATATGAATAGTAAAACACTAACTTTAGCTATAGCCTGCGCTTTGGGTTGCACCACTGCAGCCTGGGCTGCGCCGGCACTGCCCAGCATCGACCCGGCAGTCAGGGCCGATCAGCAAAACCGTACGGAAAGCACGCAGCAGACTGAACTGGCGCCGCTGCCTGAAGCAGACAAACTACAGGGTGAGATGAAATTTACCCTGCATAAATTTGTCTTTTCCGGTGACGACGCTGTTATCGCTGAGGAATTAGACCGGCTGACTGCAGATTACTTAGATCAGGAAGTGACGCTCAGCGATCTGCAGGAGGCGGTCGATAAGATCACTGCCTACTGCCGCAGTCAGGGCTATGCCGCAGCCAGCGCCTTTTTGCCGCCCCAGCAGATCACAGACGGCCAGGTAGAAGTGCGTATCTTTTTAGGCAAACTGGGACAGGTAAAGATCGATAACCAGTCGCGCCTTGCTGACAGCAAAGCGCAGGCCTTTGCCGCGCCGCTGCCCGTGGGCGGCTACCTGCGTGGCAAAACGGCCGAAACTGTGCTGAACAACCTTAACGACTTGCCCGGCATCGCCGCGGCAGGCGTCCTGCATCCCGGCAGTGGCATTGGCGAGACCGACCTGACCATTACACTCGCCGATACTAAGCAAACGGAAACAATGCTTTATGCTGATAACTACGGCGGCAGCTACAGTGGCCGCTACCGTTACGGCTTTCAGACTACGTTTGATGATCTGGGCCGCAGCGGCGATAAGCTTTACTTGGGCGGCATGCTGACCAACGGCGATACGCACAACTATAACGTAGGCTACGAAACCGCCGTCGGCAGTCGCGGCAGCCGGCTGGGCGTAAGCTACAGCCTGATGGATTACAGCCTGGGCGACTATTTTAATATCCTGGACGCCGTCGGCAAAGCAAGGACGTTCAGTATCTACGGCAGCACGCCCCTTATCAACAGCGGCGGCGACTATCTGGCCGCAGTCTACGGCTACGCCAATCGCCAGCTGCAGGACGAAATGCGCCTGTTTGGCTTCAGCACCAAAAAACACAGCAACGCCCTCAATGCCGGCATCAGCGGCCGCAGCCGCAGGTCCGGCAGCTATACCGGCTACAGCGCTCTATACTACTGGGGCCAGCTTACCAACGAAGATTTTACCGGTGCAGGCGAAGGCAGCTTCCAGAAGTTTACCACTGACGTCAGCCATCTGCGCCGTTTAGGCAAAAGCGTCGACTTGCAGCTCAACTTCCACGGCCAGCTGGGCAGCAAAGAGCTGGACAGCAGTGAACAGTTCTATCTGGGCGGCGCCAACGGCGTACGTGCCTATCCGCAGGGCGAAGCCGGCGGCGACGGCGGTTACCAGGCCACAGCCGAGCTGCGCTGTCATACGCCAGTACCTAACCTGACACTGGCCGCCTATACAGACTGGGGCGAAGTATATAATCACAGCGGCGTCGACCCGCACCGCAACCTGGCAGGCTGGGGCGTAGGCGTGCAGTATGCCGAAAGCGGCAGCTACTACCTGCGGCTGGACTATGCCAGAAAGATCAACAGCCAGCCCTATCAGGGTGAGGAACACGATAAAAACGGACGCCTGTGGTTTCAGGCCGTAAAAATATTTTGACGGAGGAGCTGAAAAAAGATGAAAATAAAAGAGGGTAAATACCAAAAATCTAACCTGGCCAGGCGGCTGACACTCAGCCTGCTTATCGGCGGCATGTTTGTCACCACTACGGCCAGCGCCATGCCCATCGTCGGCGACGTCGTTACCGGTAATGGCACTATTGGGGATGTAGTTAATAATGTGATGAATGTCACCGGCAACAGCAGCAGTGCCAACGTCGCCATCAAGTGGCAGGACTTTGGCATTGGTAAAGGTGAAACGGTAAACTTCACCAATATGAACGCCGTCCTCAACTACGTTACAGGCAATAATAAAAGCGAGATCTTCGGCAAACTGAACGGCAGCGGCGTCAACGTCTTTCTCATCAACCCCAACGGCGTTCTGTTCGGCGCCGGGGCCGAAGTAAGCGTCGGAAGTCTGTATACATCTACTGCCAGGCTGGATGAAAGCAAGCTGAGCGGCTTCAGCGGCACCATAGATAAAAGCTGGGAAGCTGCTGCGCCTGCGGCCGATGTGGTCAACTTGGGCACCATCAAGGCCGATAAACTGACGATCCGCGGCGGCAATATCACCCTGGGCAATACGGCCAGCATCACCAAAGCTGATGGCAGCGCGGTAACAGACGCAGATAAAGCCAACTACGTGCTGCAAAGTAACGGAGCGATCAATGTAGGTTACGAAGTAGCCAGAACTGCCACGCTGGACGTGGGTGACGGGCAGGGGAACCATGCAGTAGCCAACTACACTGACGGTACTGCTGCTTCTGGGCAGGGGAAAGGAAGCGCGCTTTACACCGCCCAAAAGCTGGACGGAACGACTGCCAATACAATCAACGATTATATGTTGGTCAAAGATGTCTATGATTTGCAGAACATCAACAGCAATCTTGGCGGTAAGTATATGCTGGGAGACAATATCAACGCCAAAGCCACGGCGCAGTGGAATAGCTATATCGATGGCAGCATTACCAAATATTACGGTTTTACTCCACTGGGCAAGGAAAGCAGCCAATTTGGCGGCGTTTTTGATGGTCTGGGCTATACTATCGATGGTCTGACCATTGACCGTGGCAGCGAAACTTATGTCGGGCTGTTTGGCTATAACAATGGTACAATACGGAATGTGGGTCTGATCAACGGCAGCGTTACAGGCGAAAGCAATGTCGGTGGCATCGTGGGGAGTAATGAGGGTACGGTAAGTTATTCCTACAATACGGGCAGCGTCAGCGGTAACATGAATGTCGGCGGCATCGTGGGGTATAATGATAGGACGGTAAGTTATTCCCACAACACGGGCAGCGTCAGCGGTGACATGAATGTCGGTGGTGTCATAGGGAATAATGGTAGTAAGGTAAGTTATTCCTACAACGCGGGAGGCAGTGTCAACGGTCAAACAAATGTCGGTGGTGTCATAGGGAATAATAATTATGGTGACCTAAACGATGTCTACAACACAGGCACTGTTACTGGCAGTGGCGATTGTGTCGGCGGCGTCTTGGGACATGATGATGATCTTGGTAGTAATCCAATGCACAATGTCTATAACACAGGCAATGTTACCGGCAGTGGCAACTACGTCGGCGGTGTTGTAGGGTCTAGCAGTAATCATTATAGTAATGTTTACAACACAGGCAATGTTACCGGCAGTGGCGATTATGTCGGTGGCATTATGGGGATTAATAGGTATGGTGACCTAAACAATGCCTACAATACAGGCAGCGTCAGCGGTAACAGCAATGTTGGCGGCATCGTAGGTTATAAAAATGCTAGTAGTGTTATTACTAATACTTATTATGCGGTTTTTGATAATACGGAGAATATTGAAGGTACAAATGTGACTGGCTACAAAAAATTGGATGGCGATGGAACTGTTTTAACTTTAGCGGGTTTCACTACGGCTTTTAAAGGTGGAATTATCAAGCCTGAAGATCAAAACGCCTGGAAAGTGTATGGTGATCATGTGACACCGCTGCTGAAATACTGGCTGAAGCCAGTGACAGTGACAGCGCATAACGGTGAGTATACTTATACCGGTCAGGCACAGGGTGTAGATAGCAGTAAGCTGACTTATAATGGTGCAGTAGACCAGAACCTGATCCTAAGCGGAACTAAAACCAATGCCGGCAGCTATGGGTTAAGCGATATACTGTATAGTACGCAAGATGGTTATGATATTACTGTCGACAGCGGCGTTAAGGATTTTGAGATCAAAAAAGCCGAGCTGACACTGCAGGCTAATGGCGGCAGCATAACCTATGGTGACGCGAAGAAAGACTTTGGCTATACTGTCAACGGTTTGCTGGGCGCAGATCAGGGCAAGAACCTGAATGAATTATATGGTTACACGGATGGCACTGTAACATATACTACTAATGCCTGGCTCAGTGACAGCAAAACAAATAATGCCAGCGCCGAAGGTTATGATGTTACGATCAATAATATCGGCACGCTGGCACTGGGCAATTATACAGTCAATAAGGCCAGTGGTACGCCGAATAAGATAATAATCAACAAGGCCAAGCTGACGGTAACGGCAGACGGTGGTAAGGAGCTGACCTATGGTGCAACGGCGGGGCTCAATTATACTTCTGTCATCAGCGGTCTGGTCAACGGCGACACCAGTGCAGGTGAAACGGGAAGCGTTATTTACAACAGCGCTGGCTGGGACAGTACTACCAACAAGACCGGCAATGCGGGCCAGCATGATATCAATGTAGACGTCAGTGGTTTGAGCGCTGCTAACTATGACTTTGAAGGTGTGTCTGCGGGAAACGGTCTGACGATAAAGAAGGCGCAGCTGACGGTAACGGCTGCCGACGGAATAACGCTGACCTACGGCGCGACGACTGGACCCAATTATACGTATAATGTCAGCGGGTTAAAGTATGGTGAAGGCAAAGACGTGATCAGTGGCAACGCCGCATACAGCAGCACCGGCTGGGACAGCATCAACAACAAGACCGGCAATGCCGGCAGTTATGATATCAATCTGGACGGACTGGGAGATTTAAGTGCAGCTAACTACGAGTTTGCTATGGGTGATACTACTACTGTAAAGGGTCTGACGATCAATAAGGCCAATTTGACAGCCGTTGCCGACCCGGTAAATGTTTTTGTTGGTGACATGATCCCGATACTGAGCGGTAAGCTGCAGGGACTGGCCTACGATGATACGGAAGCCGGTTTCGGTGGGTTGAGCTTCAGCACGGACGCGAATACGAGTGTGGCTGGCAGCTATGGCATCTTGGGTGTCTTGGGCAACACTGACTGGCAGCAAAATTATACCTTTACCAATGCCGAGGGCAATGCGACGGCTTTTGTAGTGAGCGTAACCGGTGATGCCAGACAGGAAGCGACAATGCGCTATTTGCTGCACCATGAAGGGATTATCGCAGAGAGTCCAGAACAGACGGCGTCGGTTTTGATGATCGACGAAGACGCTGTAAGGAAGCAATAAGTTTAAGTAACACTTAACCTTATGCGGTATTAGAAAAATCAAACATAATATAAAAGGTCCTGACAGTTTAACTGTCAGGACCTTTGCTTTTTCCCTTTACAATACTTTACCCAGCAGATTCAGTACGTTTTTGTGGGTGATCTTCTCGATAGTACTGTCGCTGTAGTTTTTGCTTTGCAGGTATTCTACCAGCGGTTTGTAATCCTGCACGCCGTGGATGTTATACGGCGGATGGCTGATGCCGTCAAAGTCGCTGCCGAAGCCGATATGGTCATCGTTGCCCAAAAGGTTCAGCATATAGTCGATATGGCGGTAAACACTGTCGATGCAGGCGTTGTTGTAATCTTCTTCCAGAAACTGCCCGGCGAAGGTGATGCCGATCAGGCCGTCATTAGCGTTGATGGCTTTGATCTGGTCGTCATCAAGGTTGCGCGGATGGCTGCACAGGGCTTTGGCGTTGGAGTGGGTGGCGATGATCGGTTTGGTAGAAGTTTCGATCACGTCCCAGAAGCCGGCCGTAGCGATGTGAGAAACGTCGACCAGCATACCCAGACGGTTCATTTCGGCAACGACCTTACGGCCAAAGGTGGTCAGGCCGCCGCCGCTGCATTCTTCGTTGACGCCGTCGGCAATGTCGTTGCGGTTGCTCCAGGTCAGAGTCATGGCGCGCAGTCCCAGTTCATACAGCACCCGCAGCGCTTCCAGGCTGCCGTCGATGGCGCCGCCTTCTTCGATCGCCAGCAGGGTAGCCGCCTTGTGATTGAGCACATCGGCAGCATCGGCTTTCGTCAGTACGGGCAGTACGTCGATGCCGTTGGCCTGCAGTGCTTTAAGCTCCTGCTGGTATTTATCCAGCAGGCACATGGTATAGCGCAGGCCGCCGTAATAACGGAATTCGTGGGTCGGTACGAAGATGGCGCAGAATTGCAGGCCGCCGCCCAGCTCGATTTGACGTTTGATGTCAAAATGCTGGTCGTTGTCGTACAGGGAAGTTCCTTTTTTGTACAGCTCGGTCAGGGTGTCGCAGTGACAGTCGCAGATGAACATGGTTTACACATCCTTTCTAAAATAAGAATAGCCGCCCGCAGGCAGCTATTCTGTCTGTTGCTATAAGTTTTTATTAACCTCTGTAATAATAGAAGAAGGTCATACCGATGTTGACGAGCATGGCGCCAGCCATCGGGATAGCAGTACGTTTGACCAGGTCGAACGGAGAAACTCCGCCCATGCCGGAGGAAACGACGATAACTGCAGTGATCGGTGACCAGTTACGGGCGATAGAGGCTGCAAAGTGCATCGGCAGCAGCATCAGTACCGGATGGATACCGGTTTGCGCTGCAACAGCCGGAGTCAGTGCCGCAAAGGCAAAGAACGGTGCGTTGCCGCTGCCCATAACAACGGCGGAGAAGGCGATGATAGCGACCATAACGAGCATCATCGACATCGGGCCGAAGCCGAAGCCCTGGCTGCCGGAGATCAGGGAGTTGATAGTGCCCATGGACAACAGGCCCTGAGCAAAAGTCTGACCGGCAACGATCAAAGTGATGACGTTAGCCATCTGCATACCTAAGCCGTCGAAGAAGGTCTGGATATCGCCCATGACTTTTTTGCCGTCATGCCAGCGCATATATTCGCAGCAGGCGCCGATAAAAAGACCGATGAACATAGCCATAACGATGTTCATTTTGATGGAGGTGATCCACAGCGGGCTGAAGGAAAGGATCAAAGCCAGCGGGATGACAGGCAGGACTGCATACCACAGCGGAGCGCTGTCAGCCGGATCTTCTTCGGCAGGCTTTTCAACTTCCATCGGCTGGACGATATGTCCGTCGCGTTTATCCATATATTTTTGCGTGAAATAGTGCAGGGTACCGACAACTACAAAAGCCACCAAAACGATGGGAACCTGATAGTCAGTCCAGTAAACTACCGGGTTCAGGCCTGCGGTTTCTGCAGACAGGATCGTACCGGTATCACTGGGGCTCCAGTCAAAGCACAGCGTCGTCGCAACGGCTGCCGTAGCAGACAGGCGGCTGACGCCAAGTCCGATCAGGATCGGGAACATGGTGACCATCAAAAGCATGGCCAGGCCGGAAGCGCTGTTGATGCACAGGCCGATCAGCATACCGACGATCCAGGTGCCGGATAAAACAATGTAAGGCGATTTGAGCGCCAGCAGCGGACGAATGGTGAGACGAACCAGAGAACGGGAAGCGCCGATCTTGTCCATATAACGGGCAAAAGCGCCGACCGCCATAATGTTCATGCCCAGCTTGCCGGCATTGGAGCTCATGGTAGCACGGATAAATTCAAAAGCATCAAAGAAAGTAGAGCCTGTAGCGGCTTTGGCAGGTAAAATAGTACCATAGCCGAAAACGGCGGCGATGTACATTAAAATCATACCACCTAAGAATAAGACCGGTTGTGGTTTGTACTTTTTGTAGATCAGAAAGCCGACCCAAAAAGTAACGAGAGCAGAGATAACTAAACCCATTGGTGCAACACCCTTTCTTCATATAAATGTCTTTCATTGACTAAAGTATAGCATTTACATATTGCGTAAGGCAAGCACAGCAGCAACGATAGCTGACAAAATTACAGAAAATTTTGTCTAAATAAAGACGTTGTAATATTTTTGTATTTATTTCCAGAACATAAAAGGACGTTCTTCCGTGGAAGAACGTCCTTGGTACTGACAGTAATCTTTTATCTTTGCACGCCTGCTTCAGCAGCAACTGCATGCTGTACGTAAATTGCCTGTACTGCGGCGTTGCGGCCGATACCCTGCAGGTGACCTATGGTTTTGACACCCATTTTTTCGATCAGGGATTTCCAGGAATCTTCTTCATCGCCATACATGTCGTTGTTGGCATGGTCGCCGGCAACGATCATCAGCGGGAACATATGCACGGTTTTGTAACCGCGTGCTTTGATCTGTTCCAGCACTTCGTCAACATTAGGAGTATCTACTTCTTCAACAGTGCCTACTACTACGGGCAGACCCATTTTATCAAAGGTTTCCTGCAGCATTTTGTAGGTGTTGCCAAAGGACTGGTTGTTGTCACGGGGAGAACCGTGGCCCATCAGCACAACGCCTTCGCCTTTGCCCAGGGTCGGGAATTGGGTAGCAACAGCGGAAGCGGCGATAGCAAAGTCGTTTTTACCGACCATCAGAGGATCGCTGACAACGATGCGGTCAAAGTCGCCTTTGAATTTATCGACAGTAGTCAGGACTTTGTGTTCATATTCTTCACCGTGCAGCAGATGGGTCGGCTGTACGAGGATATCTTTATAGCCGGCTTTTTTCAGTTCTTTTAAGGTCGTGGGCAGGTCATTGACTTTGATGCCTTTATTTTTTTCCAAACGTTCCATAATGATGTAGGAAGTAAAAGCGCGTTTAAAATCACGGTTCGGAAAAGCTTTGGCAACGGCTTCTTCGATACCGCCGATATCTTTGGTGCGGGTATCGTCGAAGGTAGAGCCGAAGCTGACTACTACTACGGCTTTGTCGTTCTGCGGCGCTTTAGCAGCAGAAGCCCCCATAGTTCCTAATGCAAAAACCATCATTGAAGCCATAACTAACATTGAAAGCAGTTTTTTCATAAATGATTCCTCTTTCCTCTGATTATTTTCTGAATAGGTAATAAAAAAACCATCCGTAAAAATCAGGATGGTGATAAAAACATGGTTAGGTTAGAACCATGATCTTTCCCCGTCCTTCGCAGGTCACTAAGATCGCGATGCAGGTAGTTCTTCTGGCTTGATTTCATCGCTTGGCCTTCCTTCCCAGAATTTTCCAGTGGTTTTATAGACTTTGCTCCATCTTACAGCGGCGGGACCGCGCCGGCATTGAACCGGACTTCTCTGTTATTCCTTACGGAACCTGCATTACCGTATTCAGTTTGATACACTAAATTATAACATTTTTAAATAGAGTGTCAAGTAAAATAGCAAGAATGTCATTAATACATTCTTATACAAAAAAATAATACCCTCCTTTAATAAGCAAAGGAGGGCAAGTCGTTATTAAGTTAATTTTTGGCGGCTTTATCCAGATCCTGAACGAAAGCATTGGCAACCCGCTGCCATATATTGGTAGTATCACTATCTTCGGCCCGGCTGCGTGAATCGCGGAGGCTGAAGATTATTTTTCCGGTTGCAGGATCGAACAGGTGGAACGCCACATCGACGTAGGCATCATAAACTGTACGTGCCGGGACGTATTCGTAAACAGTTCGCTGGGCGTCCCTTTCAATCCAGTTGCCTTTATTGTCTTTTACTTTTTCTTTATAATATCTGGTACGGGGTTCTTCATGTGCAGGGATGATTCGTTTGTTATAACCAAATTTGTGGGCGATTATTTTCAAATCAGCGGTTACAGCAGGTGCTATTTTGGTAGATATATCAGTGTAAGTTCCGCTTAAAGCATCTTTAGTCAATTGCGAAGCATCTTCTTTGGTGATAGAAAGATTTGATTCGATACTTGTGTCAAAAGTATAATCTTTTTTTATGAAAGCCTTTTGCAAAGCACTGATTATTTTTTCGGTTGCCATATCGTCAACAGTAAAATTGCTGCCGACTGGGTCCACTACACTTACAGAGACCAGATTGATACGGTGAAGTTTATTAAAATCATAATTGGGATTGGCCCATTTCGTTTTGTCGGCATGGGCTGCCAGCGGCAGTGCCAGCATGGCAATAGCTACAGTAAGTAAAACAAATAGTTTTTTCATCATTATCAAACAGCTCCTTTAAAGTTAAGAGTTTTTGATCAGTTTTTTGATGCCCGCAAAGGTTTCCGGGCTGATAACGTGCTCGATGCGGCAGGCGTCTTTTTCTGCTATTGTGGCAGGAACGCCCAGATTTTCACATAAGAAACGTGTTAATAAACGGTGTCTTTCCAAAACGGCATTGGCTTTGGCCAGGCCTGTTTCCGTCAGCACGATATTACCGTCGGCTTCCATCAGAATATAGTTTTCACGTTTTAAAATACTCATGGCCCGGCTGACACTGGCTTTGGTAAAATTCATGTACGTTGCGATATCGATAGAACGCACATTGCCGTTTTTTTGCTGCAGCATCAGGATGGTTTCCAAATAGTTTTCTCCAGATTCCTGTAAAATCATAACAAGTCCTCCGCAGGCCCAAAGGCCGTTTATTGATAATGTAATATAAATATGTCCGGAAAATATCAGTGAGCAGTAAGAATATTCCGGCAAATATTATCAATACTATTTTAACATTATAAAAAGCTGCGGGCAAGTATAGCTACAGGGAAGATAAAAAGACCTGAAGCTTTATGCTTCAGGTACAATAAAAAACACTGTTTAGTAGCGTTCAGAAGCACGTTTGGTCAGGATCAGGGTTTTCTCAAGGACAGAAGCAAATAATCCTGCCGATAAAGCTGTAAAAATCATTCCGGGCAGGGCCGCTGCCAGAAGGGGATAAACTGCTTTGCCGATAACAAGACTGAGCGCAAGGCGTGCTGCGGCAGAGGCCAGCGGTCCTGATAACAGGTAGAAGACTTTGCTTTTACCTAAAACTGCATATAATAAGGCAACGACTATTCTGAAAAGCATTGCGATAAGGACGTTGAAAATAGTTTGCGTACCTAAAAGTAAACCGCCGGCAGAGGCCAGCAGACCGGCCAGCAGGTATTTTTTGATGCCAAAAACACCGCAGATGGCGACGGCCAGCGGTGCCGAAAGCTGAAATTCACTGCCGGGAATGAAGCTGGGCAGTTTAAAAGCACCGCTGACGGCGATAAAGGCTGCCAATAAAGCAATTTCGCTGATTGCGCGGATTTTAAAAGTAGACATGTAGATCACCTTAGTTATGGTTAACCATAGAATATATTTTAGTTTACGATAATAGTATATAAAACTCAGGACCCGTATGTCAACCTTGATGCCAGAAAAAGTTAACCTAAGAAAAGTATGACTGCAGAGAAAGTTTCGTGTACAATAAAGTTATGAGGAAGGGAGTATCGAAAATGTTGGATTTTATTGAAGCCAGGCAGGACGTCTGGCAGACTTTGCAGCTGACGGACAAACCAGTCGTTTTATATGGCATGGGCAATGGCGCCGATCAGATCATTGACTGGTGTGACAGCCATAAAGTAGAGGTTGCCGGTGTTTTTGCCAGTGACGAGTTTGTTCGTGGGCAGGTTTTTCGTGGTCATAGGGTCGAGACTTATGACGCTGTCAAGGAACGTCTGGGGGATTTTTTGCTCGTGATTGCCTTTGCCTCAGAGTCGCCCGCGGTTTTACAACGCTTTCAAGAGCTGAGTCTGCTGCATGAGACCGTAGCGCCGCATTTGCCGCTGTTTCCCGGAGATGAAACAGTTTCGTTTGACTGGCTGCAGCGGCACCGGCAGGAATTGCAGCAGGTATATGACAAATTGGCTGACGACTGGTCCCGTAAGGTTTTTGCGGCGGCGCTGAATTATAAGCTGAGCGGGAAGCTGCATTATTTATGGCAAAGTGATACGGAGCGCTTGGAAGACCTGCGGAATATCTTCAGCTGGAGCGAGACAGAAACGTATGCCGACTTAGGCGCTTATAATGGCGATACGATCAGAGAATTTTTACAGCTGACGCATAGTAAATATAATAGGATTTTTGCGGCAGAGCCAGACAGACGCAATTATAAAAAGCTGGCGGCTTATGTAGAAGCCGGCGGTCTGACAAATATAAAAATTTTTGAAAGGGCCATTTGGAAAGAGTGTACCGAATTATCTTTTTCCGACAGCGGCGGACGTCAGTCGACATTACTGGCAGGTCAGCGGCGGACAGTGCAGGCGGCCGATATCGATACGCTGCTGCAAGGCGAGCGCGCTACTTACATTAAAATGGATGTGGAAGGCGCCGAGCTGGAGGCTCTGGCAGGCGGCAGCGAGCAGATACGGCTCAATCGGCCTAAATTATTTATCGCTGCGTATCATCATGATGTTGATATGTTTTTATTGCCGCTGTTTTTATGGCGGTTAGTACCTGAATATAAGGTTTATCTGCGCAAGCATCCCTATGTGCCGGCATGGGAATTGAATTTTCTGGTGACGCTATAGAGCGGGACGTTAAAAATCCCGTAGGGTCAAAAGTGTCGCATTGTCAATTGACAATGGAATGTTTTTTAAATAAGGCGTAAATGTGACATAAATTTTAATTTTTTGTAAAACTTTTTTTCTAATGTAAGCAGGAATTTTACAAAGCCGGGCGAACTTTAAGGGTAGTACGACAACACAAAGGAGTGGATGTTTGATGAAAAACGCAAAATGGTTGTGCACTGCAGCAGCAGTTCTGGCATTATCCGTAGCAGTTGCCGGCTGTGGCGGCAGCGGTGATAAGAAGGCTGCAGATTCTAAAGGCGGCCCTAAAGGCGATGTTATGGTTTATACCTCTATTTATCCTGATATCATCGATAAAATGTGTAAACCGAATGTAGCTAAAGCATTCCCTGATATGAAAGTTACCTGGTTCCAGGGTGGTACTGAAAAAGTAATCACCAAAATCACCGGCGAGATCAAAGCCAACAAGATCGGCACCGACGTTTTGATGGTTGCTGATCCTTCCTACTATCTGACTTTGCAGGATCAGGGCCTGCTGCTGGATTATGTTTCCCCGAACCTGAAAGATGTCATCACCGATAAAGACAAAAACGGTGCATGGTCTTCTGTTCGTGTCTGCAACATGATCATTGCTTATAACTCTGATAAACTGAAACCTGAAGATGCTCCGAAATCCTGGAAAGATCTGACCGATCCGAAATGGAAAGGCAAAATCGCCATGCCGAACCCGATGCTTTCCGGTACTGCTTATGTAGCGGTTGGCGCTTTGGCTGACAAATATGGCTGGGAATATTTTGACCAGTTAAAAGCTAACGATATCCGCGTTGAAGAAGGCAATTCTGCTATCCAAAACAAACTGCTGACCGGCGAATATGCTGCAGCAATGATTCTGGAAGAAAATATCCTCAAACTGGCTAATACTAAAAATGAGCCTTTGAAAGTTTCCTATCCTGAAGACGGCGTTATCATCATTCCGTCTCCGATCGCTATTTTCAAAGCAACCAAAAATCCTGAAGGCGCTAAAGCCCTCGTTGACTGGTGGCTGTCCAAAGACGGTCAGCAGGCAGTCGTTCAAGGCTGGATGCATTCCGTACGCGGCGACGTAGAACCGCCTAAAGGCGCTCCTGCTCTGAAAACTTTCTCGGATAAAGCTATTAAAGTAAACTGGGAAAAACTTGCTAAAGAAAATGCTCAGATCAAAGAGGCTTTCCGCGTAAGAGTTATGGAATAGTTCTTATTAAAATTTCTTGGGTAACAATTTTTAAGGGATCAGGGGTCGTTTTTGACGATCCCTGTTTTCCAATTTCTTTGCAGGAAAAACCTGTAAATGATTTTTCACCGGGTTGAACACCGGGGAAAGGAGCCATAGTGGGGTCTTTACCTAGATTTAACAGTAAATTTGCAGTTATTGCTATTTCCGTTATTTTATTATTATATTTTGTAGTTTTCCCGATGGGTATACTGCTTTATGACAGTGTTATGGTTGATGGAGCCATTAATTTCGGCAATTATGCCGATGTTTACAGTCAGGATGTTAACTGGCGCGCGTTGTCCAATACGGTGCAGCTGTCGCTTTTAGTTATGGTAGCCAGTGTTATTATTACTTTCCCGCTGGCATGGCTCGTTGGCCGTACTGATATGCCCGGTAAGAAAACATACCGGACCTTACTGGTTGCCAGTTATATGATCCCTCCTTATGTGGGCGCGATCGCCTGGGTACAGCTTTTAAATCCCAGCGTCGGGTATTTGAATTCGATTTTTAAGTGGATTCTGCAGCTGCAGCAATCTCCATTTGATATTTATACTATGGGCGGCCTGGCCTGGGTGCTGACCCTGTTTTATTCGCCTTTTGCTTTTATTACCATTTCCCGTGCAATGGAAAAAATGGACCCGACGCTGGAAGAAGCGGCCCGTGTTTCCGGTGCTTCGCCGTTGCGGACCCTGATCGATGTGACGCTGCCTTTGATGGCGCCGAGTATTCTGGCAGGCGGTCTGCTGGTCTTTATTGCTGCCGGCTCCTGCTTCGGTATTCCCGCTATCGTCGGTATGCCCGGTAATATCGAAGTTATGACGACACGTATCGTGACCTATATTTATATGGGCAACGACGAGGGTATCCGTGACGCTACGGCTTTAGCCGCATCGTTGATGTTCCTGGCTAACTTCTTACTGTTCTTTATGACCTGGATGTTGGGCCGCAAGGATTATACGACCATCAGCGGTAAAAGCACACGTCCGAACATCGTAGAGCTGGGCAAATGGAAATGGCCTGCTTTCTGCGGTGTAGGCTTATATGCGTTCATCGCGGTAATTTTACCGTTAGGTTCTATTTTACTGACTTCGCTGCTGAAGAGCATGTCCCGCGGCGTTACCTGGTCGAATATCGGCTTTGATGCCTGGGAACCGGTTATTACCAGCAGCCAGTATATGGAGAGCATCTGGAACTCGGTGGTGTATGGCGTTATTGCCGCTACTATCGGTACCATACTTTCTGTATTTATTGCTTATCTGGCAGTTAAAACGAAAGTCAAAGGCCGCAGCTTCCCGGATCTGCTGACTGTTATCGGCGGTTCTACCCCGAGTATCGTTATAGCTCTGGCTCTTGTTATTACCTTCTCCGGTAATTTCGGTCTCAATCTGTATTCGTCGATGTGGATTCTGGTCGTCAGCTATCTGGTCAAATATATGACCATGTCTGTGCGCACGATCGCGGCTTCCCTGAGTCAGGTGCATGTTTCTCTGGAAGAAGCAGCGCTCAATTCCGGGGCCAGCTGGATCAGAACCTGTAAAGATATTATTATGCCGTTGATCGCTCCGTCCATCATCGCCGGTTGGTTCCTGATCTTTATGCCGTCCTTCTACGAGCTGACGATGTCACTCCTTTTGTACGGCGCAGAAACTAAAACCATCGGTGTTTTGCTGTACGAGCTGCAAACTTATGCAGATACACAAAATGCTTCTGTCTTGTCAGTAATCATTTTGACTATCGTTTTGGCCGGTAACCTGATCCTCAACAAACTGACCAAAGGCAATGTTGGAATTTAAAGAAGGAGTGGAATAAATTGGCACAAGTACGTATTGAACATGTATTTAAACGTTTCGGCCCGGTAACGGCTGTTAACGATTTTAACCTGACGGTCGAAGACGGCGAATTCGTTTCGATCCTCGGCCCTTCCGGCTGCGGTAAAACTACTTCCCTGAGAATGATCGCAGGCTTTGAAAAAGCTACTGAAGGCGAGATTTATATTGGTGACCATTGCGTCAGTTCTTCGGCGCAGAATAGATTTGTTCCGCCGGAAAACCGCGACATCGGTATGGTTTTCCAGTCATATGCAGTGTGGCCGCACATGACGGTCGTCGATAATGTAGCCTATCCGCTGAAAATCCAGAAAGTTCCTAAAGAGGAGCGTTTAAAAAGAGTAAATGAAATGCTGGAGCTCGTGCATCTGGGTGAATACGGACATCGTTATCCGCATCAGCTGTCCGGTGGTCAGCAGCAGCGTGTTGCTTTGGCCCGCGCTTTGGTTGCGCAGCCGGGGTTATTGCTGCTCGACGAACCTTTATCCAATCTGGACGCCAAATTGCGTGAAAGCATGCGTTTTGAGATCTTGTCGATCCAGAAAGCACTTGGCATTACCGTTGTTTATGTAACCCATGATCAGGGCGAAGCAATGGCTATGAGCGACCGCGTCGTCGTTATGAGTAAGGGCGTGGTGCAGCAGATCGGCGCGCCGCATGAAATTTATACCAATCCTGCCAATAAAATGGTTGCCGACTTCATTGGTCTGGTCAACTTCATGCAGGGCGAAGTATCTGATGACAGGGTATACCTGCAGGGTACTACGGCTTCCTTCCCCAATACCTCTGGTGTTTCCGGCAGTGCCACGATCGCCGTACGGCCTGAGAATATTACAATGAGCCGCGGCGGCGGTATGCTGGAAGGAACCCTGACGCACCGCTTCTATCTGGGTGATGCTGTTGACTATCGCGTTACCGTGGGCGATCATGCTGTACGCGTTATCGTCAAGGGCGCAGATTTAAAGGAATTTACCGACGGCGAAAAAGTATATCTGGATTTTGAAAAAGTAATGATTTTTGACCGCGAATAATCACAAAGCTGTTTATGGAAAAGAAAAAGCCCTCAGATGCCTTGCGTCTGAGGGCTTTGCGTATTTTTAATTTAACTGGTTTTTACTGAATTGTGCCATGTACAGCCGGTAATATTCTCCCTGCAGGGCCATCAGCTCATCGTGAGAACCCTGTTCGCCGATACCGTCAGGCGTGAGGACGACGATGCGGTCAGCATGACGGATCGTAGCCAGACGATGGGCGACGATCAGCGTGGTCCGGTTGCGTGATAGCTGCATCAGTGATCCCTGGATCAGGTTTTCTGTTTCGTTATCCAGAGAAGAAGTTGCTTCATCTAAAATCAAAATGGGTGGATTTTTGAGAAAAACACGGGCGATCGCGATACGCTGTTTCTGCCCGCCTGACAGCTTGACGCCGCGTTCGCCCAGCTGGCTGTCATAACCTTCGGGCAGCTGATTGATGAAGGTATCAGCTTCAGCTAATCTGGCTGCGGTGATGATTTCTTCCATACTGGCCTGAGGTTTGCCGTAAGCGATGTTTTCGCGTACAGAGTCGGAGAAAAGGAAAATATCCTGCTGAACGATACCGATGTTGCGCCGCAGTGATTTGAGCGTCATGCTGCGAATGTCCAGTCCGTCGATCGTGATACAGCCCCGCTGCAGTTCATAGAAGCGCGGCAGCAGGTTACAGAGCGTACTTTTGCCGACTCCCGTAGTGCCTACAAAAGCGATAACTTCACCGGCAGCGATATCCAGATCAAAATTTTGGATGACCGGTTTTCCGGGGTCATAGCCAAAGCTGATGTTCTTAAAGGAGATCGCACCTTTTAAAGTACCGCAGTCAACGGCGCCAGGCAAGTCGGTGTTTTCAGAGGGAGTATCCATCAGCTGGCAGAAACGCTGATAGCCGGCCATACCTTTCTGGTAAGATTCAGCTAATGCCGCCAGACGCAGGATAGGGCGGATAAAAATTGATACATACAGTAAAAAGGCGACCAGATCGCTGATCTGCATTTTGCCGTAGGAGATCATGGCGCCGCCCACGACGATGATGACAAGATTGGTAACATTGGAGAACAGCACAGCGTTACTGTTGAGCCGTGATAAAAGATCGAAAGAGGTTTTGCGTGCTTGCAGCAGGGACTGTCCGTTTGTGTCCATGCGTTTTTCTTCCCAGGTTTCATTGTTGAAGGACTTGACAAGGCGGATGGCGTTCAGGCTTTCGTTGGTCTGGGCTGTAAGGTTGCCCACCTGTTCGCGAATGATCCGTCCCGACTGTTTCAGTGCTTTGTTGGTAGCCAGGGACTCATACGCTTTGCCTAAAAGCAGCAGATTGACAAGCAGCGCCAAAGGCCAGTTCAGATAAATAAGTATCCCCAGCGTACCGACCATGGTAATGGTGCAGACCAGCAGATAATTGGGGCCGAGAAAAACAAGCTCGCGAATTTCGGCAATGTCGCTGACGATGCGTGAGATCAGCTGCCCGATGCGGACGTTATCAAAATAACGAAAAGACATCGACTGGACGTGCCGGAAAAGATCGCCGCGCATATCCTGTTCGATTTTGGCTCCCATCAGGCGCCCATGCCGGGAGACCTGATAGCTGATAACAAAATTGAGCAGGTACAAAAAAAGCAGGACGGCTGTAGCCTGTCCTAAAAGCAGAAGATTACCGCCGGGCAGCACGTCACCCAGGATATACCGCATGAAGAGCGGAAAACACAGGTCAAGGGCGGACGTGATAACGGAGCCGAGCAAAGCAAAAAATAATGTTTTACGGTAAGGACGATAGTATTTCAGTAGACGTTCCGGCATATGACAGACCTCGCAGATATAATAGTGACAGTAAAAATAAATTATAGTTAATTATAACATATTAGCCCAAAACTATTAGCCCAAAACAGCAGGAGTTGTTTTAAGAAAAGAAAGAGAGCTGACATGATCCTGCAGATTGTATTCAAGGTTTTGATAAAAGTTAGCTCAAACTAACTCGATAAAAATAAAAAACTGTGCGTGAGAGCTGTTGGCACAGTATCGAGTGAGCTTTAAGTTGATAAGTATAAAAGTTTGGAAGTGGGCAACTACAAACAGTTAACTTAAGCTAACGTATAAATTATATTTGAAAAAAGAAGGGCTGTCAATATCGGGCTGAAATTTAAAAGGCCGTTAAGTTGATGTTAGAGACGTGCTAGGGGACATGTTTAACGAAAGTACGCAGAAATAATGCTTAAATATGGTATAATTGATTTATCATGATAGGGACGAGGCGGGCGAACTATGAAAGTAATCCTGGTGGCATTGCTATCGGTCGTACTTTGCTGCAGCGGCTGCGGCAGCGATACGAAAGAGGCACAGAAAAGTATCAAGATCTGCAGCAGCTTAAATGAAACAATGACAGATATTTTAGTAGAAGATTTTGCCAAACAGCAAAATATCAAAGTTGAAGTCAGGTATTTACCGGTAGGTAATCTGGATGAGCGGTTGAAATTTCTGCGGGAAGGAAATTTTGACGTCTGGCTGGGCGGTACGCCTGAAGAATATTATCTGGCGGGAGAGCAGAAGATGCTGCGCAGTTACCGGCCGCAGGAAGCATATAAGGTACCTGCCGAGATGCGTGAGAATCAATGGCGCTGGACAGGGCTTTATGTTGACTACATAGGTTTTTTGACCAATCGCGCGCGGCTGCGTGAGCTGGGCTTGTATGCGCCTGATACCTGGGAAGAATTGCTGAAGCCGGAGCTATGGGAAGAAACAGTACTGGCCGATTTTAAAAACGGCGGGCGCAGCTATGGTATGATAACTTCTATCTGGCAGCTGCGTGGTGAAGCTGCGGCGATGGAATATGCGGCTTCTTTTAACAGCCAGCTGCCCTTATATACTGCCAGTGAGTGGGAGGCTATTGAAGAAGTCCGCAGCGGCAGAAAAACCGTTGCTGTCGTTTCACTTTCCGTAGCTTTGCAGTTGGAGCGGCAGAACCGTGATTTATTTGCGACCCTGGTCAAGGAAGGTAATAAAAACTGCATTACCGGCGCCGCTGTTCTGCAGGGAGCCAATTTGGCAGAGGCACATTCTTTTATGGACTATCTGCTGTCCGAACGGTCGAAAGATTTACTGGCCTCCAAAGGTTATCCGCTTTTATGGCGTGTCAGTGATTACGCGCATGACGACGGGCGAAAAATGATGATCGGTGATCTGCTGCTGGCTGTTGATGATCTGAGCTGGACTGCGGGACAGAAAAGCGTGATCATCCAGCAGTGGCTGAACGCGCAGTAAGAGAAAAATATTGACGGTATCAATGGATACGTTATAATAAGAGTATATCAGTAAGATTTGCTGATTGTGACTATGAGAGGATGATGTAGATGAAGAAATTAGTAATGCTGGTAACTGTGGTTCTAACAATGGCAATGGCTGCTGTCTGTTTTGCAGCTGGTGACGGTAATGATTTGAATAAACAGCAGAAAATAGTCGATAAATTCGTGGCGGCGCTCAATGTGCCTGATGACAGCGGTTATGCCGGTGCGGCAGCTGGTTTCAGCCCGGAATTGAAACAGAAGTTAGATGAAAAAGCTTTTGCAGCGCTGCAGAAACAGGTCAAGGATACGCTGGGAACAATGAAGGACATGAAATTTGTCGCTTATGAGCGTTTAGGTCAGGCTGATCGTCTTACTTATTTGGGCAGCTATAGCAAGCAGCAGATGGTACGTGTGATTTATGGCTTCAATAAGGAAAGCAAGCTGACAGAGTTTATTTTTGCACCGATGGAAGTCCAAAAACAGGCAGAAAAATAATCAACAGTAAAAAACCGTCATAACCTTATGGTTATGACGGTTTTTGTTTCAGTACGGAGTTTATTTTCTGGCTGCGGCGACTGCTGCAAAAGCTTTGGCAGCTGCCTGTAAGGTTTTTTCAATATCCTCCGGCGTATGTGCCAGCGATAAGAAATTAGTTTCAAATTGAGAGGGGGGCAGGTAAATGCCCTGTTCCAGCATATTGTGGAAATAGATACGGAATGCTTCCAGATCGCTTGTGCAGGCGCTGTCATAGTCGTAAACTTCTGCCGCTGTAAAGAAAACGGTGAACATGGAACCGAGGCGATGCACCTGTACGGGTACGCCGGCCTGGGCCGCCGCTTTAACGAGCCCGCCTGCCAGGATAGCAGTCATACTTTCCAGCTGGCTGCAGACATGATGCTCACGCATATAAGTAAGGTTGGCGATACCGGCAGCCATCGCCAGCGGATTGCCGCTTAAAGTACCGGCCTGATACATGGGCCCGACCGGAGCGACCTGTTCCATGATCTCACGTTTGCCGCCGTAAGCAGCTACCGGCAGCCCGCCGCCGATAACTTTACCCAGACAGGTGATATCTGGATCGATACCGTAGAGACCCTGCGAAGATTTTTCGCTGCTGCGGAAGCCGGACATGACTTCATCACAGATCAGCAAAGCGCCATGTTTTTCAGTGATGCTGCGAATGAATTCCAGATAACCGTCCTGCGGTAAGACCAGTCCCATGTTGCCGGGAGTAGGTTCCATGATAACGGCGGCAATAGTATCGCCTTGAGCCGCAAAAACGGCTTCCAGGGCTGCCTGATCGTTAAAAGGAACGGTAATGGTATTGGCCGCCACGCCTTTGGGGACGCCGGGACTATCGGGAACGCCTAAGGTAGCTGCGCCGCTGCCGGCTTTGACCAGCAGGCTGTCATGATGACCATGATAGCAGCCGATAAATTTGACGATGTTCTCACGGCCGGTATAAGCGCGGGCCAAACGCAGCGCGCTCATAGTAGCTTCGGTGCCGCTGTTGACCATGCGGACCATTTCCATGGAAGGCACAAGCTGGCAGAGCAGCTTGGCAAGCTCTGTTTCTGCCAGCGTCGGCGCGCCGTAGGAAGAACCTCTGGCGGCCGCCTCTTGAATGGCTGTGGTGACCTGAGGATGAGCGTGCCCTAAAAGCAAAGGGCCGTAGGAAAGTACATAATCGATATATTCGTTGCCGTCGATGTCAGTCAGTTTACTACCGCTGCCTTTGGCAATGACAGGCGGAATGCCGCCGACGCTGCGGAAAGAGCGTACAGGGCTGTTGACGCCGCCGGGAATGTATTGTTTGGCTTCGGCAAAGGCTGCCTGAGATTTACTGTGCTCCATCTGCGGCCTCCTTATTTGCCCTGCAGCCATCTGGCTACATCGAGGGCATGATAGGTGATGATCATTTTAGCGCCGGCGCGTTTGAAGCCCAGCATGGTCTCCATAACGATCCGCTGTTCGTCGATCCAGCCTTTGGCTGCTGCGGCTTTGACCATGGCGTATTCGCCGCTGACATTATAAACGCATAAAGGGCGGTTAAAGGTTTCTTTCACGCGGCTGATGATATCCATAAAAGCTAAAGCAGGCTTGACCATAACTATATCAGCGCCTTCTTCGATATCAAGGGCCACCTCGCGCAGCGCTTCGTCACTGTTGCCGGGGTCCATCTGGTAGCCTTTACGGTCGCCGGCAGAAGGAGTAGAATCGGCGGCGGCACGGAAAGGACCGTAATAAGCGGAAGCATATTTTGCGGAATAAGCCATCAGGGCAACATTGCTGAAACCGGCTTCGTCCAGCGCTTCGCGCATGACTTTGACATAGCCGTCCATCATGTTGGAAGGAGCGACGATGTCAGCGCCGGACTGCGCGTGGGAAACGGCAATTTTAGCCAGCAGCGGCAGTGTTTCATCGTTGTTGACCGTGCAGCCGTTTTCTAAAACACCGCAATGACCGTGCTCTGTGTATTCGCATAGGCAGGCGTCGGTAACTACTACCAGCTCCGGATAGGTTTCTTTGATCAGGCGGCAGGCCTGCTGTACAGGTTCATCTGCATCCCAGGCGCTGCTGCCGACAGCATTTTTATATGAAGGGATACCGAACAGGATCACGGCCGGGATACCAAGCTCGCTGATCTCCTGTAAAACTTCCGGCAGTCGGTCTAAGGACCAGTGATAATTGCCGGGCAGCGATTCGATTTCATTTTTGATACCGGTGCCGGGCACGATGAATAAGGGATAAATGAGGTCTTTAACGGAAAGTTCAGTCTCGCGGATCATGCTGCGCAGATTTTCTGTAGCGCGCAGACGGCGGGGACGGTAAATAGGAAAGCCCATACTGATCACTCCTTATAATAGCTTTGGATAGCGTCTGTTAAACCTGCGATAGTAAACTTTTCGGCGATGATGGCAGGTTCAAGATTATTCTGGCGGCAGGTATCGGCAGTAACAGGACCAATAGCTGCTGCGGGGATCTTATTGATAAGTTCTTTATGCTCGCCCAGCGATTCCAAAAGATTGGTAACGGTCGAGGAGCTGGTAAAAGTAACCAGGTCGACTTCGCCGTTTTGCAGGGCAGCCAGCAGTTCTTCCCTGTTCTCCAGGGCGGCAATGGTTTCATAAGCGGTTACCACATCGACGCTGGCGCCTAAGGCACGCAGACTCTCCGGTAATACTTCGCGGGCGACACGGGCTCGCGCCAGCAGGACCTTATCGCCTACAGACAGCTCGGAAGCCAGAGATTCCGCCAGTTCTTCGGCCTTGAAAGCGGGCGGTACTATATCGGCGGTGATACCATAGTTTTTTAAAGCTTTGGCAGTTTCGCTGCCAATAGCCGCTATTTTGAGCTCGGACAGGGAACGGGAATCCAGCCCGGCGTTATCCAGACGGTCAAAGAAAGCAGTAACGCCGTTGGCGCTGGTGAGTACCAGCCACTTATAGGTTTTGATATTTTCGATCGCCTTGTCCAGCGGCGTATAATCTTCCGGGGGAACGATCTTGATTGCTGGTGCTTCGATCACACGTGCTCCGGCAGCTTCCAGCTGCTTTGTCAAGGCGCTGGCCTGCGCCCGGGCTCTGGTCACAACGATCGTTTTACCAAAGAGCGGTTTGTTATCGAACCATTGCAGCTGCTCGCGCAGCTTCACTACATTGCCGACAATGAAGATGGCCGGCGGTTTCAGCCCTGCGGCGGCAACATCGGCGGCAGCAGTGCCGACGGTCGTGATCAGGGTGCGCTGTTCCGGTTTGGTGCCCCAGCGGATGACTGCTGCCGGAGTATCAGCACTGCGCCCGTTGGCGATGAGATTTTTAGTGATATTGGTAAGATTTTCGACACCCATCAGAAAGACCAGCGTATCGACAGCGGTAGCCAGACCGCTCCAATTGATGGTAGATTCGCCTTTAGTAGGATCTTCGTGGCCGGTAATGACGGCAAAGGAAGTAGCTACATGGCGGTGGGTAACGGGGATACCGGCATATTCGGCAACTGCGATCGCAGAAGTAACGCCGGGAACGAATTCAAAAGGCAGGCCGGCTTCTAAAAGCTCAATAGCTTCTTCACCGCCGCGGCCAAAAACAAAAGGATCGCCGCCCTTAAGACGGGCGACTGTCTTGCCTTCCGCCGCCAGTTTTACCAGCAGTTTGTTGATGTCGGGCTGACGCATGGTGTGGTTGGCGGAAGCTTTGCCGACGTAAACCATTTCTGCGTCGTCTTTAGCATAGGCTAAAATTCTCGGATCTGCCAGACGGTCGTAAACAACGGCGTCGGCAGCCTGTAAACATTCCATGGCCTTGATAGAAAGCAGACCGGGATCTCCGGGGCCTGCGCCGATCAAGTAAACTTTTCCCTGTTTTGTCATTAATTTCTCTCCTTACATGATCTCGGCGAGGATTGCCCGGCCGCCCTGATCTAACATTTTATTGCCAAGCTCTTGGCCGAGCGCTGCAGCATCTGCCGCCCGGCCCTGGATCTTATCGCGTAAAACGGTGCTGCCGTCCAGCGAAGCAATGATGGCTTCAATAGAAACAGTATCACCTGCAGTAACGGCATGTACTCCGATCGGTACCTGACAGCCGCCCTCGATAAGTCCCAAAAAGGCGCGTTCAGCATCGGTGGCCTGTTGGGTAGGCAGATCATTTAAAAAATCAAGCATAGCTCTTACTTCGGCATTGCCGCTGCAGCACTCGATCGCCAAAGCACCCTGTCCAACTGCCGGCAGGCAGAAACTGTAGGGGATGATCTCTTTGATCCGATCGGTATAACCCAGGCGGGTCAAACCAGCTGCCGCGAGAATGATGGCGTCCATTTGCCCTTCGTCCAGCTTGCGCAGACGTGTATCAACATTGCCGCGCAGATCCACGATCTTCAGGTCGGGACGTGCAGCCAGAAGCTGGGCTTTGCGGCGCAGGCTGGAGGTGCCCAGCACTGCTCCCTGCGGTAGTGTTTCGATAGAAGCGTATTTATTGCTGACAAAAGCGTCGCCTGCGTTGGCCCGTTCAGTGATCGCTGTCAGGCACAGGCCTTCCGGCAGCACGGTCGGCATATCCTTCAGGCTGTGGACGGCGAGATCGATCTCACCTTCTAAAAGAGCTGTTTCCAGTTCTTTGGTAAAAAGGCCCTTGCCGCCGATCTTGGCCAGCGGTACGTCAAGGATACGGTCGCCCTTGGTAATGATCTTTTTTAAAGTCACGGTACATTCCGGATATTGCCGGCGCAGAATCCCGGCAATATGATTGCTTTGCCACAGTGCCAGCAGGCTCTGCCTAGTCCCAATAATCAAATTTGTTTTCATCACCTATATAGTCCTCTCCCGAATCGTTGAGTAGAAATAACTCACAGATCATTTTTTTATAGCGTTCTTCATCTGCCGTACCGGCAGCATTGTTCATAGCTGTCATCGGTTCGCGCAGGAATTTATGTTCCAGACGCTGGGTCATGATGTCGATGATGCGGCGTTCTTTCTCGGTAAGGTCGGGCAGCTTGGCAAAAGCACGTTTTAAGACCTTCTGCCGCAGAAAGTTCATTTTTTCATGCAGTTGCACCATTACAGGCCGCATAGTCAGATAACGCAGCCGTTCTTTTAATGCTTCGATGCCTTCTTCAATGATATTTTCCGCGACTTTGGCTTCCGAAGAACGGAAATTTTTATTCATATCGACAACGCCTTCAAGGTCGTCGATATTATACAGCGTTACGCCTTCGATGCCGCCTACAAGCGGGTCAACATCGCGCGGCACGGCAATATCTACCAGAATAAGCGGTTTACCGCCGCGCTTGGGGATAATGTCGCGTACGCCCTGCTCTGTGATCACATAATGAGGTGCTCCGGTAGAGGTGATAATGATGTCAGAGGTTATGGCCTGCTGCATAAATTCATTATACGGGATCGCTGTACCGTTGAATTTTTCTGCCAGTTCCTGGGCGTGATCAAGATTGCGGTTGCTGACAAAAATGGTTTTAGCGCCTTTGTCGATCAAATGCCGGGCGGTCAATTCGCTCATTCGGCCGGCGCCGAGTACTAAAATATTGGCTTTGGTCAGATCGCCGACGATGTTGATAGCCAGATCGACAGCGGCCGAAGAAACAGATACCGAACTGTAGGCGATCTTGGTTTCTGTGCGTACCCTTTTACCTACGGTAATAGCGCGGATAAAAACGGTATTGAGCAGGGTAGCAGTCATACCCCGGCTGCGGGATAGATTATAAGCACTTTTGATCTGGCTCAGGATCTGGCCTTCGCCGATGATGAGAGAGTCAAGGCTGGAAGCGACTTTAAACAGATGCCGGACACAATTGATGCCGGTCAAATTATAGAAGTAGTCGGGCTGATACTGTTCGCCCGCCAGGTGGCGCAGTAATGTGCGCAGAAAGGCTACGCCTGCCGTGGTATCTTCCAGTACCAGATAAAGTTCGGTTCTGTTACAGGTCGATAGTAAAACGGCCTCGTTGATATTATCGTTGTTGATCAGCCGGCGCAGCACACGGACTGTTTTGTCCTGCGGGAAATTGAACCGCTCGCGGATATCAACGGGGGCTGTTTTGTGATTCAAGCCTAAAACGATTAACTGCATCAGTGATGCTCTCCTTTGCCTGGTCAAGCTGTCCTGCATGAAGCAGGTCGATGACGGATTGTGTTAAAGTCTGACGCCAGAAAGCAGTACGCTTTTCAGGCGTTATCTCAAGAGTCTGCAGCTCCTGGCGGAGCTGCTGTAAAAATTCATTGAATTCAGCAAAATCAGGACCGTAATATTTTTTCAGGTCCTGCGCCAGTACCCGGGTCAGGGCAGGCATGCCTCCGGTAGACAGGGTAAAGGTCAAAGCGCCGTTTTTGACGGTCGAGGGCACGCTGAAATTACCCAGTGCCGGTTCTGTCACTACGTTGCAGAGACAGGGCGCGGCGGCAGCGATCTTTCGATTGACGGCAAAATCATCAGTTGCGGCTACGGTGACAAAAGCATCGCTGAGATCATCATCTGCGTAAGCGCGCAATTTTACCTGCAGCAGCCCTGTTTTCGCCAGGGTCGCCAGCTGCGGGTCTACTGCCGGTGCGATCACCGTCAGGTCGGCGCCGGCTTCGATCAATGGCAGGGCTTTACGCACTGCTACTTTACCGCCGCCGATGATGACGCATTTTTTATTTTTTAAGTCCAGCATTGCCGGATAAGCAAAAGAATTCTGCTGCATGATTACCTGCTTATAAAAATAAAGTTTACAGAAGTATTAATGATAAAAATACAACAACTATAATATCATAAAATAGGATTTATTTCCAGTTAAAAGAGTGTTCCAGCGGTGTAAAATCAGGGCTGAAGATTAATTGCGGCAATAAAAAGGATTTGCTGTTCCGGCAGCGAATACTTACAGATAAACAACAACCTGCGGTAGGAGGAATGACTTATGAACTGTGCTTTTTGCCCTCATCACAAATGCTACACCAGCGGTCAGAATTGTACTCGTCTGACTCATGAAGAAATCAACGAGTATTATACCGACGAAGATAAAAAAATGATGCGCGCATCGTCTGCGACCGAGAGCCGTAATTATTTGAAAATGACGCGTCTGGAGGAAAGCGTATTTTTCGCTAAAGAAATGGGCATTCAAAAAGTCGGCATTGCTTTTTGCATCGGCCTGGCCAATGAAGCGCATTTTTGTGCCCAGTATTTCAAAAATGAAGGCCTGGACGTGCAATCTGTCTGCTGTAAGGTCTGTTCTGTCGATAAGGATCTGCTGGAACTGGAAAAAATCAAACCGGGTCAGCGTGAAGCCATGTGCAACCCTAAAGTGCAGGCCCGTCTGCTGAACGAAGGCGGCACAGAACTGAACTTTATCGTAGGCCTTTGCGTAGGGCATGATATGCTCTTTACCATGGAATCCAAAGCCCCTGTCTCCAGCATTATTACCAAAGACAGGGTTTTAGCCAATAATCCGGCCGGCGCTGTTTATTCGCGTTACTGGCGGCGGAAGCTGGGAATTTTGGAAGATGGTACTGTATAAAAAATATTTTTTTATGAAAGTCTGTCGCTTATGCGGCAGACTTTTTTAATGTAAAGCAGCAAACGGAAGGGAAATTCCCTTCCGTTTGCTTGAGAAACTTATGTAGGAGGATGATAAATGTTACCCAAGTAGCTGCAGAAGGTTATTGTTTTATGATTGTACCTTCTTTCATGATAATCTTCATATTGTTAACTGCAACAGCGCGTATGTTTTCTAAAGGATTGCCATCTAGGACAAGGATATCAGCAAATTTATCGACTTCTAAAGTACCGGTTATTTTATCTACCTTCAGCATTTCAGCACCTACTTTTGTTGCTGCAACGATAGTATCCATTTCTGAAATGCCGGCTTTTTCTACGAAAGAATACATTTCGCCGATAGCAGTGGTCCCGTAAGGTGTAAGGCTGGAACAGAAGCTATCAGAGCCAATGGTTAACCCTATGCCTTTGGATTTTGCTTTACGCAGGTTGGCGTAAACACGGTTCAGTTCTTTTTCTGCAACAGTTGCTCCGGAATATTGATCATGTACCTCTGGGATGTATGGCGGCGCGTATGTTTTGAACCATTCGTTAAGGAATTGGATTGTTGGGCAGAAGTAAATCCCTTTTTCAGCCATGATATCAAGGCATTCATCATTTAAGGTTTGTCCATGAATGATCAGATGAACGCCGGCTTTTGCAGAATCAAGGGCGCCGCCGTAACCTTCGGCGTGAGACCAGACTGGGATACCGACCATATTGCATTCGTCAACGACAGCCTTGATTTCTTCAAAGGTATAATGCTGATCTAATTTTTGATCCCAGCGCCAAATGCCGCCTCCGGTAGACCATATTTTGATAGCGTCAGGATTTTCACGCAGTCTTTTGCGGACAGCTTTACGCAGTTCCCAAGGCCCGTCTACACGTTCAGCCCATGGATGAGATTGTTCATTATACCAAATAGGAAGTTTATGAGAATCTCCGTGACCGCAGGTACGGCAGAAGCCTAATCCTGTACCGACGACACGTGGTCCCTGCATAATACCTTTTTCTACCATATTTCGGATTGCAAGGCCTGAATAAGAGATTTCTCCGACTGTAGTCAAACCATTTTCCAAACATTCGTGGGCCTGTTGTACAGCTACTACCGTTTTTTGAACGCGATCTTCTAAAACCCACTCGGTATCGTCATCGGTCAAGTTGCCGGAAAAGTGCAAGTGCGTATCAATAAGTCCTGGCATGATAGTTTTGCCATTAATATCGATCTGTTCATATTCAGGAGAGATTTGCTTGACAGGTCCGGCATAGGTTATTTTTTTGCCTTCTACCAAGACTAATGAGTTTACAATTGGTTCTCTACCGGTGCCATCAATGAGATAACCTCCAACTAAAGCGATTTTTTTCATGATAAATACCCCCTTGATTATTTATTGTGAATATGGTTTTTAATTAAAGTTATTTATGAATCTGTGTGTCATCTATGGATATCGGAATTGTTGTAGATCCAGAGGTTTTATTTCGGTGCAAAGTTTTGATGATCAGGCCTATAGCCAGCCATCCCAAAACGATACTCCATTCTACGGCATTTAGTGTAGCGGGGCTTCCGGGAACTACCATCAGAAGTATGATCAGTGATCCTGCAAGACAGGCCAGTGAGATGCCAAATTTTCCTCCTGGGACTTTATAAGGTCTGGGAAGATCGGGTTCTGTAAGGCGCATTTTGTAACAGGAGAAACTGACCATAGTACAGGCGAAAATAAAAGCCAGAGCTGAGACATTAGTAAGTGGCACTAACATCTTTTTGCCTAAAAATGGGCCGATAACAGTTAAAATGGCTAAGAGAATATTCGCTGTTTTGGGAGTTCCTGAAACAGGGTCTACTTCAGAAAAAGATTTGGGCAGCTGGCCTTTACGTCCCATAGCAAGCATAATACGGCTTGTAGCACCATAAAAAGAATTCATGGGACCCATAGGCCCGATTGTGGCAATGCAGAGCATTGCGATATACAAAAAAATATTTATTGTTTTCAAACAAGCTAAAGCAGGAACAGAACTTTTAACAAAATCAGTCCAGGGTATGATACTGCCAAAGGAATAGATGCAGACCATATAAAATCCGCCGGAGGCCAGCAGTGCTAAACTGATAACACGCCCGAATTTGTTCCAGTCGAGACCTTCAGCGGCTTCTTCTGCCTGTTGAGGAATAGTGTCGAAGCCTGCGTAAAAGAATGGTGTCATAACAAGAACCGAGATGATACCGGCAAACATAGTTGAAGCTGAAGTTGATGAAGCCGCACCTTCAACACTGGTAAAAATTGGTTGGATGTTCTCAGGACTACCTTTAACAAGAGAGATACCCATAGCAAGGATCATTCCACAGAGCAGGGCTTTAGTAAGAAATGCCTGCAGGCTTGCCGCGGCGGAAGCACCACGAAAATTTTGGATGATTACATAAACAGCAAAACTCAGAGCAATAACAGTGGGAAGCAGATAGACATCAGCGCCCATAATTGAATATAGCTTCATTGAACGTAGGATTGGAAATAAATCTCCGAACATATCTGAAACGAGCGTTGAAATAGCAATTGCTTCCCATGGACAGAGGATTGCATTGCCTAAAGCCAAGAACCAGCCGGTAATATAGGACATGGTATTTCCGTAAGTACGGTCTACATATTCAACAATGCCGCCGGAAATAGGGATTGCTGCAGTGAGTTCTCCGAATACAGCTCCGATAGGCAGTAAAAATACAGCTCCAATAATAAAGGCGATCATAGCTGCTACAGGACCTCCGCCAATGATCATCCAGTCACCTACCATCAGAACCCAGCCGGTTCCGATGATAGCTCCGAAACCGATTGTAAAAAAATTCCAGAGTGACAGTGTTTTTTGCATACTGCCTTTTTGGTTTGATGCTGACATGTAAAAGCCCTCCTTTGGGTGAAGATAATGAGAAACATGAAACGATGTCTACTAAATATTCGAATAATTTAGAGAAGGGTAGTAACTTTGTACGGCTTTACTATAGCTTAAAGTAAATCGTATTACGACAAAAATTTCATAATTGATAGATTCGATGTAATATCAGGTACGGTTTAAATTTTGTAGCAGCAAAATCGGCACTTCCAGTGTCATAATCGCAGCGATTAGTTCAAGATACAGATGTTATAATAAAAATATAATTAACCGTTAAGAACGGAGGTGAGAATATGTTTTATATTGCTTTGTGCGATGATGAATGGCAGGCTGTAGAATTATTGACCGGTTATTTATCAGAGATCAAAAGATCGGGATTACAGCTGGAAAGTGTGCCTTTTTTGAACGGACTGGAACTGGTACACCAGTATGAACGGGGGCGTAAATTTGATATTATCATATTGGACATGCTGATGAAGCCATTAAATGGTATTGAAACAGCAAGGTTGATCAGGAAATATGACAGCGAAGTGCCGATTTTAATCGTAACGGGAACTGTTGAATATGCGATGGACGGTTATCAGGTAAATGCCTATCGTTATATTTTGAAGCCGGTAGATAAAGCTTATTTTCTACAGGAAGTACGGACTATTTTGACATCAATAGCCAGGTTACAGAACAAATATTTCAGTTTTACCAACGAAAAAGGACTATTTAAAATAAAAACTACTGATATTTATTATTTCGAATCTAATATGCGCACTTTATCGGTTTGCCATCTGGGAGGAAAAACAAATTTTACGGGGAAAATCAGTGAAGTGGAGGAGTCGCTGAGTGAACAGAATTTTTTCAGGATTCATAAAAGTTATGTTGTTAATCTAAAACATATACGTAATATTTTTAAAGATACTGTTACTTTAGAAAATGGAGAGGAATTGCCGCTTAGTAGGCATCGCAGCAAAGAATTACGGCAGCAGTTCCTATCCTATATGAAGGAAAATATTTGATATGGATATTATGCTGAAATGGATCGCTTATGTGATTTTATCTGCGGCTGAGACGTGGATCGGATATCGTCTTTTCAATACTTATCTGACTCGTAATTCAGTAAGACAGAGTTATTACTGGTTGGGTGTGATATTCTATTTTACGTTTCAGATGTTTTCTTATGTAAATGAAAGTCCCATGTTTTCGACGGCGGCTTATTATTTTTTCTTTGCTACAATTATTGCCGTTGTTTTCTTTTCTGATTCTTTACAGAATAAGATTACGATTGCTTTGCTCTTTGTTATTATGAATTATGCATGCAAAACGGCCATGACAGGTATTGCTTTGGCCTGGGGGGAACAGACTTTGCCGCGGGAGCTGACTAATTATCGTATTGTTATGGATTCATGGTCGCAGATGATGGCATGTATACTGTTTGTTTTGAGTTTATGGGGTACGATTTGTATTCGTGAGTTGAGGCTGAATAAGCAAAATTTACTTTATGCTGTAATTTCATATCTGTTTCCACTGACTGTGATGATTTCAGTAATCATTATTTCCCATAAAAATATTGGGTTTGGATCTGTCGCGGGGATACAGGCCTTTTATATTTATACTTCAGTACTGTTGTTTTCTGCATCAATTAGCCTTTTCTACCTTCTGGAAAAAAATATTCTTTTGGATATGTCCGGAGAAAAGTCATCGGTAATGGAAGAATTGCTGTCACTGCAGCGCCGTCATTATGAACGATTGGATATATCACAGCGTGAATTACAGAGCCTGCGGCATGATATCAAAAATCATATTAGCTATCTATATGCACTTTTGGACATTGGTCATGCTAAAGAAGCTCAGGAATATATTAAGGAACTTTATACCGGTAATAAAGGCTTGCAGGGCATTATTTACAGTGGGAATATAGTTATTGATTCCATTCTCAGTAATGGTTTGGCTAATTTGGGAAACAGTGGGATAAATTTAAAATGCAGTATAATTATACCGCCTTCGTTAAATGTTGCTGATGTTGACCTGTGTATTCTTTTTGGAAATTTGATTGATAATGCTGTGGAAGCATGTGAAAGAATAGTAGAACCGGGCAGGGAAAAATTTATTGTTCTTAATGTTAACATCAAAAAAGATTATCTGTTCATTGATATCGCTAATTCATTTACTGGTGAAGTGAAAAAACAGAATAATGTTTATAGAACAGTGAAGATTGATGAGCGTTATTGTGGTATAGGCCTGTTTAATATTAGAAAGATTGTTGAAAAATATAATGGCGAATTTTCAATCAGCCATTCTGATAATGTCTTTAGCGTTTCGGTTATGTTGTCATTACTCCAGGGAAAACAATAAGGACTGCCGTTTAACGGCAGTCCTTATTGTTTTTGTAAAGCAGCAGGCTTTTAACGAGTAATCCCAAAGCGGCCCAGCCGGACAGCAGGAGGTATTCTGTTTTACTTAGTGAAGCGGCAGTACCGGGCAGCAGCATGGAAGCGATGATCAGAAAGCTGATGCAGCAGGCGCAGAAGATACCTGTTTTACCGCCCGGTACTTTGTAGGGACGGTGCAGAGCCGGCTCGCTGCTGCGCATTTTATAACAGGCCAGACAGACCATCAGGCAGGAAAACATGAAGGTCAAAGCTGCAACATTTGTTAAAGGCAGCAGCATATTACCTCCCAGAAAAGGGGCAAGCATGATGCCGGAGCTGAGCAGGAGATGCGTTGGTCTGGCTATGGGCTGGGCAGCATCGGCAGGGATAAACGCTGCCGGCAGTTGTTTTTTGCGGGCCATGGCCAGTAAAATCCTGGAGGAAGAGGCATAGAAAGAGTTCATTGGTCCCAAAGCGCCTAAAACGGTGATGCAGAGCATCAGAAAATATAAAGTGAAATTGATGTGTTTTAGGCAGGCAAGGGCAGCCAAAGGCTGTTTGATAAAATTTGTCCAGGGCATAAGGCTGCTGAAAGCCGCTATACAGATGATATAAAAGCTGCCTGCTGATAAAAGCGCAAGACTGATGATCCTGCCGAATTTATGCCAGTCCAGACCCTGAGCAGCTTCTTCTGCCTGCTGGGGGATGGTATCAAAGCCGGTATAGAAAAAGGGCGTTACTGTAAGCAGGGCCAAAACACCCGTACCAAAAGAAGCAGCCTGGGTCTGCGCGGTTGCTGCATGGACAGCAAGAAAAAGCGGCTGCCAGTTTGCGAGCCGGCCTTTGTCAAAAGCGCTGAGAAGTGCCAGCAGCAGTCCTGCCAGTAAAGCTTTGGCCAGGAAGGACTGCGCTTTGGCGGCAGCTTTTGAGCCGTGCAGATTTTGCCTGATGATGAAACCGGAGAGGCAGAGCGCGATCAGGGCCGGAAAAAGGTAGACGTCTGCGCCTAAAATACTGTAAAGCCTGACGGAACGCAGCCAGGGAAACAAGTCGCCGAACAGGGTGCCCAAAAGGGTAGAGATAGCGATCGTTTCCCAGGGGCACATGATGATATTGCTCAGCAGCAGGAACCAACCGGTAATAAAAGCAGCTGTTTTGCCATAACTGCGGTCTACATATTCGATCACGCCGCCGTCGATCGGCAGGGCGCTTGTAAGCTCACCGAAAACGGCGCCGACCGGCAACAGAAGCAGCGCGCCCAGCAAAAAGGCCAGCATGGCCGGGATGGGACCGCCGCTGATGATCAGCCATTCGCCAACCAGAAAGATCCAGCCAGTACCGATGATGGCCCCAAAGCCGATCGTAAAGAAATTCCAGAGCGTCAGCGTTTTAGCAGCAGCTTTTTGTTTAGCAGGTTCAACAGACATAAAAAGGTCCCCTTACGAAAATTTTCAGGAGTAAGATATTGGTACTTTTAGTCTACTCTTTTCAAACCAGCGCCGCAGATAACTCTGCTTGTTTAATCATTTACAATAATGCCTGCTAAAAGCTTTCTAAAATTACAAATTCAGCCGTCGCCCAGAATGTAAAAATATCGCAAATTATCTGAAAATTAATTTACAAATGTTCTGACAAATGTTAAAATGACGGTAAATAAACATTTAAGAGGTGATTGGAAATGCTGACTTTACCTATCCTCAGAAAAATGCTGCACAGCGCAGCAACGGAGCTGAAAGCCAACAGTAAATATCTGTGTGAGCTTGATGGTGTGGCAGGTGACGGCGACCACGGGATCACTATCGGCAGAATGGCCGATGTGATGCAGGAACTGCTTGACGTAACTACTCTCAATACGATGCGCTCGCTTTTGGATGCTCTGGGTGATGCCTTTATGGGTATCAACGGCGGCAGCGCCGGCCCGCTGTGGGGCACGGTTTTTACAGGTATGGCTGAAGGTATTGACGATCAGGCTGAACTGACTGATCTGGAACTGCGGAAAATGTTTACGCAGGCGAAGCTGGATTTTATGGATATTTCCAAAGCTAAACCCGGTGATAAAACTATGGTCGATGCCTTGTATCCGGCTATCGACGCTATTATCGAAACGCAGGGCAGCCTGAAGGAGATCATGGATGCGGCGGCAGCAGCTGCTAAAGCCGGTGCCGAAGCCACCAGCCAGATGGTAGCCAGATTCGGACGCGCTAAAAATATGGGCGAGCGCAGCATCGGCACGAAAGACCCGGGAGCTGTGTCTATAGCCCTTTTATTCGACGGTATGGCCAAGGCGTTATAAGTCTTTAAACTTTCGCAGGTGCGGAAGCAAATAAAATTTTGGAGGTTGAAAAGCATGAAAAAATTTGTTAACGATCCCGAAAATCTGACCAGTGAATTATTGGAAGGTTTGGCGCTTGCCAATAAGGATATTATCCATCTGGAAGACGGCAATTTGGTCGTCAATAATAAATTGAAAGACGCTGACCGCGTTACGATCGTCACTTTGGGCGGCACCGGACATGAGCCGGCTATCAGCGGCTTTGTCGGTGAAGGCATGGTGGATATTTCCGTAGCCGGTAATGTTTTTGCCGCTCCTGGCCCGCAGGCCTGCGTAGAGGCCATTAAAATGGCTGATAAGGGTCATGGCGTTTTATTTGTTGTTCTGAATCATGCCGGCGATATGCTGACAGGTAACCTGACCATGAAACAAGTCAAGAAACTGGGCTTGAATGTAATGAAAGTCGTTACACAGGAAGATATTGCCAATGCACCGCGCAGCAATGCCGATGACCGCCGTGGTCTGGTCGGCTGTGTGCCGTTGTATAAAATTGCCGGTGCTGCAGCTGCTGCCGGTAAATCTTTGGAAGAAGTTGCGGCTATTGCCCAGAAATTTGCCGATAATATGGCGACGATCGCTGTTGCGGCTAAGGGCGCGACCCATCCCGCTACGGATATGGTCATTGCCCAGATCGAAGAAGGTAAGATGGAGATCGGCATGGGCCAGCACGGCGAAGGCGGCGGCGGACTGACTGAAATGAAAACAGCTGATGAAACCGCCGTTATCATGATAGACGCGCTGCTGAAAGATCTGGAGATCAAAAAAGGCGAAAAGCTTTTGGTCATCGTTAATGGCGTTGGCGCCACTACCTTGATGGAACAGCTGATCGTGTTCCGTAAATGCTATAACTATCTGGCGGAAAAAGGCATCGAAGTTGTTGCCAATATCGTCGGCGAAGTGCTGACAGTACAGGAAATGGCTGGCTTCCAGCTCTTTATCGCCCGTATGGACGACGAACTGCTCGAGTATTGGAACGCTCCCTGCCGCACTCCGTATTATAAAAACTAAGTGATATTTTTAAGGAGATAAAAATGGCTGATAAAGACGGTAATATTATTGCGAAAGATTATGGTATCGGGATCAAACCACCTCACCAGCACTTTCATGTCAAAGGGCATGATAACGCCGGCTGGGGCATGAAGGCCCGCCTGTCACAGATTTTTACGGCTGACGGACGCACGATCATGCTGGCTTTTGACCACGGCTATATCATGGGCAGCACAGCCGGCCTGGAAAGACTGGATCTGGTGATCCCGCCGCTGATGGAGTATGCGGACTGCCTGATGGCGACCCGCGGCGCGCTGAGGACCTGTATTCCTGCGGATAACCGCCGGGCGATTGCCCTGCGCTGCACTGCGGACAGCTCTGTTTTGAAAGACGATATGAGCATGGGCGTTGTTGGCAGCGACATCGAGGATGCCCTGCGGATGAATGCTTCCTGCATGGCCGTACAGTGCTTTATCGGTTCAGCCGGTGAGATTGCTTCCCTGCATAATCTTTCTTACTATGTCAATAAAGGCGAACGCTACGGTATCCCCGTACTGGGCGTAGTCGCCGTAGGCAAAGAAATGGAACGTACTACCCGCTATTTTGCTTTGGCGACACGGCTTTTGGCAGAACAGGGAGCGCATATCATCAAAACCTATTACTGTGAAAACTTTGAACAGATCACAGCTGCCTGCCCGGTACCGATCGTTATAGCCGGCGGCAAAAAAGTGCCCGAAGCAGAAGCTCTGGACATGGCTTACCGTGCCGTCAATGAAGGCGCTGCCGGTGTTGATATGGGCCGCAACGTACTGCAGGCAGAGTGCCCTGGCGCCATGCTGCAGGCGATCCGCATGGTAGTGCATGAAAATGCCAAGCCGGAAGCCGCCTATAAGGCTTATCAAACTTTGATGAAGGACGTGAAATAATGAAACAGTTTATGCACGTGGGCGTACCCACTGATAAAGTTATGGACGGCGCGGTTTATGCCGAGGCTATCAAAACCCATATCGTGGCTCCTGAAACCAACGAATTCAATATCGAATACCTGCGTTTTGAAAAAGATACTCCGCTGCCCAAAGAGCTGCAGACTATGGTCCATGTCGCTTATAAGGTAGACGATATGGATGAACAGGTCAAAGCCAATACCGTTGTCGTTGAGCCCTGGTTTGCTGATGAGCATACCCGCCTGGCTTTTATTATGAAAGACGGTATTTTAATGGAACTGATGGAAGTGAAATAAATTGCTGAGCGGCAAAGAACGGACTGATCTTGTCAATGTTGCCCGGCTGTATTATGAACAGGGTCTGACGCAGGATCAGGTCGCCAGGCGCATCGGCGTGTCCCGTCCCCTGGTCAGTAAAATGCTGGCGCGGGCCCGTGAGGCAGGTATCGTCCATATCGAGATCCGCGCTGCGGACGAAGGCGACGCTGCGTTGCTGACAGCTTTGCAGGCCAAATATGCTCTGGCGGGCGGTTTGGTACTGCCGCAGCAGACAGCTGCAGAGCAGTCTGTCCAGGCTGCCGCCGCTTATCTGGCCGGCGAGCTTTTATATGAGCGCAGCATCGGCCTGGGCTGGGGTTACCTGCTGGGTGAAAGCGTAGCCCTGCTGGCACAGCAGTGCGTACGCCGGCAGCCAGGCGCTGTGCTGCCGCTTATTGGCCGGGCGCATATTCCCAATAAAGGCTATCGGGTGGACGAACTGGCAGAAATGCTGGCTGCCGCTTGCGGCAGCCAGGCCTGGCGTCTATCAGCGCCGGCGTTTCCGGGCAGTATGGAAGAACGGCAGCAGCTGGAGGCGACCCCCGCTTATGCGGAGCTGGCCGCCATGTGGCGCAAAATGGACGCTGCACTGGTAGAGATAAGGGATTTTCCCAGTGTGCCTGATGAAGCGACAGCTACCCGTTTTGGCGACAGCCTGAAACGGCAGCACGCCGTTGGCAGTTTTTTATCCTATTATTACAACGAACGTGGTGAATTTATCAGCGGCGAGCATGATTTTGCAGTCAGGATACCGCTGGGGACCCTGCGCCGCTGTCCTAAGATCATTGGTCTGGCCTTGGGCGCTGCGCCCGCTGCCATAGCAGGCGCTTTGCAGACAGGCCTGTTTACACACCTGCTGGTAACAGAAAGTACGGCGCGTAAAATTTTGGAGAAATGATATAGATGTTTTTACGCCTGCCCGGCGCTTTTGTACCGGACAGGCGTATTATTTTTGAACATTTTGTGTTCGAGAATGCTGTGGGGCTTAACAAATCTTGTTTTTGAGTTTATACTGTTTTTGAATAATTATCATAACAGTAAAGAAAGCTGGCAGGAAAATGCAGAAAAGCAATACAGTTTTGATTTTACGGGGATTTGTTGTTTTAGGTGTTATTTTGATGCACACAAGCTGGTTTTTTAGCAGCGGCGGCAGTGAAAATATGTTAGCCTTTTCTTCAATGCTGCTGGAGGTGCTGTCATTGTTTGCAGTGCCGCTGTTTATGGCGATAGCGGGTTATTTGTTTACAGGGCGTAATAAGCACGCTTACATTTACAGCGCTGCTTTTTTTAAGAAGATGCTGCTGTCGGTATTGTCACCTTATTTGTTGTTTTCTGCCCTCTATATAGTAACTGCTTTTGTTTTTGACGGTCATACATATACGCTGGGTGAGATAGTCGTTGATATGCTGACGGGCAGTGCTGCGGTTCATTTGGGATTTTTCAGGGCACTGATCGGGTTCTATCTGGTGTATCCGTTTTTAATCATGATTTTTAATAAATGCCGCGAGTCAGGCTGGCTGAAATACTATTTTGCTGCGACAGCTGTTTTGCAGATCTCCTGGAAGGTGTTGAATAATATTCAGTTTGAGACTGTTTGGATCATCTACCTGCTTATGGGGACAATGTTTCTGCGTTATCTTGTTTATTTTTCGCTGGGAATGGCGGCCTACTATTATAAAAAGGAATTTTTAGAGTGGATCGGCAGGAGCCGGAAATTTTTGGTCTGGCTGCTGATCATTTTTATTCCTTTGGTTACTGTATGCTGGTTGGAAAAGTACTATTGGAAGACCTATTATATTTTGGAGTTTATCTGTTTTCCACTCAATATGTTTTTATATACGATTTTGATAGCGATGCTGTTTTATCATTCTGAGGATATTAATAGAAAAAATACCCTGCAAAAGCGGTTTGTGCTGTATTTGGGCAATTATTCGTTCGGTATTTTTCTTATCCATATCTTTTTTATGTATCTGTGTACTGAGTATCTGCTGCCTTTGCTGCAGATTACGCCTTCGATGCTGACTTTTTATCCGTTGCTGTTCGTTTTGATGCTGGTATTGAGTCTGGGAAGTATGGAAATACTGGCGCGGCTTCCTTTTCACGAGCTGCTGATAGGGAAGGTTGAACGCCGGCTGCTGCTGCATAGAAAAAGCGGCAAAACCAACAACTTATAAGTTTGATTTTTCTGATAATTAGTGTTAGAATAGCGATAATCACAGCTTGGAGTTGTCAGGCTGTAAGCAAATTTTTGTAGAATGGAAGGATGGTAGTAATGAACAGAAAGAATTTACGCAGTTTGGCTGCAGGTGCGGCCCTGCTGCTGGCAGTAGGTGTTTTGGCAGGCTGCGGCGGCGAAAAGAAGGCTGAAGACGGGAAGAAAATGGTGACAGTCGGTATTGCCCAGCTGGTAGAGCATGGTGCTTTGGATGCGGCTAATAAGGGCTTTGTGGCCGGTATGGCTTCCCAGGGCTTCAAAGAAAACGAAAATGTAAAATATGACCGGCAGAACGCGCAGGCAGACCAGTCTAACCTGCAGAATATCGCTCAGCGTTTTGTCAGCAATAAAGTAGATCTGATCTGCGCTATTGCCACGCCGACGGCGCAGACGATGGCTAATGCTACTAAAGATATCCCTATCGTGGCAACGGCGGTGACTGATTATGAAGTGGCGAAGCTGGCGGCTTCTAACAGCGAGCCGAAGGGCAATGTTACCGGTACCAGCGATATGAATCCCATCGATCAGCAGCTGGAGCTGCTTTTGCAGATCGCACCGCAGACAAAAACTATCGGGACCATTTACAGTTCCAGTGAAGTCAATTCACAGCTGCAGGTCGACGTTCTGAAAAAGCTGGCGGTAGCTAAGGGGATCAACGTCATTGAGGCGACGGTTTCCACAGTCAACGATATCCAGCAGGCTGCGCACAGCCTGATCGGCAAGGTGGACGCTGTTTATGTGCCGACTGATAACGTGATGGCTTCTTCGATGCCGACGTTGGTAGCTGTAACAGATGAAGCCAAGCTGCCCGTGATCTGCGGCGAGAGTGATCCGGTACGTGCCGGCGGTCTGGCGACCTTAGGTATCGACTATTATAAACTGGGTGAACAGACTGGCGTGATGGCTGCCGAGATCCTGAGCGGTAAGGGCAAGCCGCAGACCATGCCGATCCAGACTCAGAAAGAGTTTAAAATCGTTGTTAACGAAACTACAGCTAAACGCAATGGTATTACTATCCCGCAGGATATTCTGGCTAAGGCCGAGGTCGTAAAATAAAATACACAACAGGGTTGTTTCGTTACGAAACAGCCCTGTTTTTATTGTTTTGTTTGTGTTTTGTGATAATAAATGATAAAATTATTTTATCCTTATATATGTTCGTCAAGGATCAAAAGCTATATTGTAGAGTGGAAGGATGGTCATTATGAACAAAAAAATGCGTGCTTTGGCAGCAGGCATTGCCCTGACTTTGTCTTTAGGACTTTTAGCGGGCTGCGGCGGCGAAAAAAAGTCTGCCGATAACAGTAAGAAGGTAGTAAACGTAGGTATCGTTCAGTTAGTTGAACATGATGCTTTAGATGCAGCCAATAAAGGCTTTGTAGCCGGAATGGCAGCTAAAGGCTTTAAAGAGAATGAAAATGTAAAATATGACCGGCAGAACGCGCAGGCAGACCAGTCTAATCTGCAGAATATCGCGCAGCGTTTTGTCAGCAATAAAGTGGATCTGATCTGCGCTATCGCTACGCCGGCGGCGCAGACTATGGCCAATGCTACCAAAGATATCCCCATCGTAGCAACGGCAGTGACTGATTATGAAGCGGCCCGGCTGGTTGCATCCAACAGTGAGCCTAAAGGCAATGTTACCGGTACCAGCGATATGAACCCGATCAAAGAGCAGCTGGAACTGCTGCTCAAATTGGTGCCCGGCGCCAAAACTATCGGTACTATTTATTGTTCCAGTGAAGTAAATTCACAGCTGCAGGTAGAGCTGCTGAAAAAATATGCGGCAGAAGAAGGCGTGCAGGTAGCAGAAGCGACTGTATCCAATGTCAATGACATCCAGCAGGCAGCTCAAAGCCTGGTGGGTAAGGTAGACGCTATCTATGTGCCGACAGATAATGTACTGGCTTCGGCGATGCCGACTCTAGCCCAGGTCACTGAGCCTGCCAAACTGGCCGTGGTCTGCGGCGAGGGCGGTATGGTTATGGCTGGCGGCGTGGCTACGCTGGCGATAGATTATTATCAGCTGGGCGAACAGACCGGCGAAATGGCCGGCGATATACTGAGCGGCAAGGCAAAACCTCAGACGATGCCGATCCAGCTGCAAAAGTCATTTAAAGTTATTATCAACAAGGAAAATGCTGAAAAAATCGGTATCAAGATTCCCGAAGATCTGCTGAAGGCAGCAAGCTCTAAGTAAACAGGCGCGGGTTTCTCCTTGTTTTAGGGGAGAGGCCCGTTTTTTATGGATATATTAGGAGGAAGATAGATGATAGACTTATTGATGCCGACGATAGCACAGGGACTTTTATGGGCGATCATGGCACTGGGCGTATATATAACTTACAGGGTTTTGGATATTGCTGATCTGACTGTGGAGGGCAGTTTTCCGTTGGGCGCTGCCGTGGCTGCTTCTTTATTGGCAGGCGGTTGTTCTCCGTGGCTGGCTTTTGGCGCGGCGATGCTGGCCGGGATGCTGGCCGGTGTTGCGACCGGGCTTTTACATACCAAGCTGAAAATACCTGCCCTGCTGGCCGGTATTTTGACGATGATAGCTTTATATTCCGTTAATCTGCGTGTGATGGGCAAGGCCAACTTGTCGCTGCTGCGTGTAGACACGGTGTTTTCTCTTATGCGCGACATCGGTGGTTTCAGCAATGCGCAGGCAGTGCTGTGCGTCGGTATCGTCAGTTCGCTTTTGATCGGTTTTTTGATCTACTGGTTTTTTGGTACGGAAATCGGTGCGGCGATCCGTGCTACAGGCTTCAATCCGCAGATGATCAGAGCGCAGGGCGTGGATACTAATTTTACGATCATTCTGGGCCTGCTGATCAGCAATGCCCTGGTCGCTTTAAGCGGCGCTTTAGTAGCACAGAACAATGGCTTTGCCGATGTTGGTATGGGTACGGGCACGATCGTTATTGGTCTGGCTTCGGTCATTATCGGCGAGGTGCTGTTCGGCACCCGCAGTTTTAAAAACTGCATCATCAGCGTTGTGCTTGGCTCTATCGTTTACCGTCTGGTTATTGCCGCTGTACTGCAAATGGGCATGCCGCCAAACGATCTGAAGCTTTTTACGGCGATCCTGGTAGCGTTTGCTTTGTCGCTGCCGCTTATTAAAAGTAAGCTTGGTCTGCGAAAGGCGGTGAAGTAAATGCTGCGTGTTGAAAATATCTGTAAGACATTTTTTGCCGGGACGATCAACGAGAAGAAGGCCCTGCAGGGTCTATCACTGCATTTAAAACCGGGCGATTTTGTGACCGTCATCGGCGGCAACGGTGCTGGTAAGTCGACTTTGATGAATTCCATTGCCGGAGTATTTCCCATCGACAGCGGCAGGATCGTTATCGACGGCCATGATATTACTAAAACTCCTGAGCATAAAAGAGCCAAATATATCGGCCGTGTTTTTCAGGACCCGATGATGGGGACTGCTGCCGGGATGATGATCGAAGAAAATCTGGCTATTGCCGCCCGGCGCGGGAAAACGCCGGGATTAAAATGGGGACTGGACAGTGATAATCAGGCCTGGTTCAGTGAATTGCTGCAGGAGCTGGATCTGGGACTGGAAAACAGAATGACTGCTAAAGTCGGCTTGCTTTCCGGTGGTCAGCGTCAGGCGCTGACGCTGTTGATGGCAACGCTGATCAAACCAAAGCTGCTGCTGCTGGACGAGCATACAGCGGCTCTGGACCCGAAAACAGCTGCTAAAGTGCTGGCGCTGACGGAACGGATCGTTAACAGGGATCAGCTGACGACCCTGATGATCACCCATAATATGCGTGACGCACTGCGCTGCGGCAACCGGCTGATCATGCTGCATAACGGGCGGGTCATCGTCGATGTGGAAGGCGAAGAAAAGGCGCATCTGACGATCCCAGATCTTTTGAAAATGTTTGAGCAGGCCAGCGGTGATATGCTGGACAGCGACAGGCTGCTGCTCAGTTAATGGAAATAAAAAAGACGAGTTCCTTTGAACTCGTCTTTTTTTGTACGCATTTTTATTTTTCCAAACCATAGGTCCAGCTGCTGATTGCACCCATGTCATAAATCCTGTTATAACCTAATGCGATCAGGGTATCGGCTGCAATGGCGCTGCGCCGGCCGCTGCGGCAGTAAACAACTATTTCGGTATTTTTATCCTGCGGTAACTGGCCGGCTTTGGCCTTGATCTCGTCAAAAGGGATCAGGATACTGCCGGGAATATGGCCGGAGGCATATTCTTCTTTAGTGCGTACGTCGATAACAGTGAGCATATCGCCCTTATCCAGGCGTGCTTTGACCTGGGCGGCAGTGATATTCTGATAATTTTCGCCTGCTGCCGCGGCGCTGTTTCGCCCCAAAGCCTGCAAAGGGCAGGCCCCCTTGCTGTAGAACCAGAAGCCGATGGCAGCGAGGATACAAAGTAGAAAAACAGACAGTTTACTCATCTTGATGCTCCTTTTCTTCAGCAGCTACTACTGCCAGCTGGTCGTCGGCAACAGTTTGCCGGCAATGCGGGCAGTAATACTGCGTTTTTACAGTATGGTTACAGTTTTTGTGGACCAGGCGCTTGTAACAGGTGGTAAGGTGTTGTTCGCCCCACAGTACCAGGCTGTTGAAAACGATATTCAGATCTTCGCCGGCTGGCGTCAGCGTATAGCGGTAGCGTGGCGGATGTTTCTGATATAATTCGCTGCTGATCAGTCCGTCGGCTTCCAGCGCTTTCAGGCGGCTGGAAAGCAGATTGCTGGCTATCTGTCCTTCCAGACTGTCAGATATTTCCTTATAGGTCTGGTGTCCGCTCATGATGCCATGCAGAATGAGCAGGGACCATTTGTCGCCGATAATGTTGAGGGCCTGGGCGATATTACAGTGGAAAGGATATTGCTGGCTCATAAAGTGCTCCTTCAATTTATAGTAACGAAAAGATCGTTCAGAAATTCGCTCATCGAGGGATGGATATAGATATTATCCCGCAAAAAAGTGTAGTCCAGATCGGCTTTCATTGCCATTTGGACGATATTGATGATTTCGTAAGCGTTATTACAGAAAAAGGCAGCGCCCAGGATCTTGTTGCTGTCAGCGTCCACAATGGCCTTCAGATAACCGGAAGTGCTGCCGAATAAACGGGCTCTGGGACTGGCTGCTTCGGCGATTTTGGCTACTTTGATCTTGTGTCCTGCCTGCAGCGCTTCTGTCTCATTCAGACCTACACGGGCAAAAACCGGGTCCAGAAACATCGAATAGGGGATTGGGCCGCGATTGGTGGCAGTACGTTTACCGTCGCCCCAAAGCTGGTCTTTGATGATGCGGGAGTCGTCCAGAGAGATGTAAGTGAACTGCAGACCGCCTTTGACATCGCCTAATGCCCAAATGTGGGGAACGCTGGTTTGTAAAAATTCATTGACGATGATTTCGCCGCGTTCGTTCATTTTGACGCCGGCTGCTTCCAGATCAAGCTCAGCAGTACTGGCTTTGCGGCCTGTCGCGATCAGGACAGCATCTGCCGGCAGTGTTACGTGGTCGCCGCTGCTGCGGTCAAGATAACCAACAGTAGTCTGATCGTTTTCATCTGTTATTTCTTTAACTTGTGCATTAAAAACAAGACGTATGCCCAAAGCTTCTAAGCGAGTCTGGATCACGTTAGCCATATCGCGGTCTTCGCGGGGAAGAAAGTCGGCCCCGTATTCCAGTACTGTGACCATAGAGCCGTAGTTAGCATACATGGCGGCAAATTCCAGACCGATATAGCCGCCGCCGACAATAATAAGCCGTTGGGGCAAAGTGTCAAGCTCCATTAAGGTTGTGCTGGTATAGACGCGGGAACTGGCCTGCAGTCCGGTGATCGGGGGGATAATTGTTTCGGAGCCGGTGTTGATAAAAATCTTTTCTCCGTATAAGGAAACAGTTTCTTCGGGCAGCTGCACTTCGACGGTATGGTCAGAAAGAAAACGGGCTGGCCCTGTATAAATATCGGCTGCCGCTGCGACGTTATCATAATTTTTCTGGCGTAAAAGCGCAGTCAAAGCATTTTTTTCGTGGATGGCAGCAGAGTAAAAGCTGTTTTTCTCTGCGTAGTCAGCCTGCGGGTTCTTTTTGGCGTCTGCGGCTGTATGGATAAGCTTTTTGGTAGGGATACAGCCAATATTGATGCAGGTACCGCCGTACATGAGCGGAGATTTTTCAATAAGGGCTACTTTCAGGCCTTTCTTGCCCATAGCTGTAGCTAAAGTTTTACCGCCTTTACCAAAGCCGATGATCAATGCGTCATATTTTTTCATAGTTGAAACACGCTCCTTTGCTGTTCTGTTTTTAGTTTATCACTGAAAGAATAAAAAAACAAGTAACTTTATAAAATAAAGTGTAAATAAAACAGGAAAAGTTTTACCTCTACAGTGAAATACTATATAATAAACATATGATTATGAATTATAGGAGCTTGAAATGACTGATCAAAAGCAATGTGCGAAACTTAAAAATATCAGGTGTTTTCTGTTTGATATGGATGGCACGATCAATTTGGGCAATACTCTGATCCCCGGGATGGATGTGTTTTTTCAAAAACTGCGCGCCGTAAAGCGCGATTTTTATCTGGTAACGAACAATTCGTCTAAGGGGCATGAGCATTATGTGGAAAAAATGGGGCGGATGGGGATACAGGTCACTCGTGATAATGTTTTGATATCCTCGGATGCTTTTGTTTATTATATGCAGCAGCTCCGGCCAGGGGCCAGGTTATTTGTTTTAGGGACGGAACAGCTGAAAAAAACTATTCGTGAGGCAGGCTTTACATTGACGACGACGCTGGAAGAAGGTGCTGATTTCGTTGTTGTGGGGTTTGATATGTCTTTGAATTATGAAACGCTGACTATTGCCTGCCGGCTTATTGACAGAGGCGTGCCTTATGTGGCAACGCATCCTGACGTACGCTGCCCGATTGAAGGCGGGGAATTCATTCCTGACTGCGGCGCTATGATCGAGCTGATCAAAACTGCTACCGGCAAGGCGCCGCAGCAGATTTTAGGCAAGCCGTATCATTATATGATCGATGTTATTACAGCCAGGACAGGCTATAAACGGGAAGAACTGGCCATGGTCGGCGACCGCTTATCGACAGATATTGCCTTTGGGCTCAATAACGATGTTTTATCGGTACTGGTTCTGACCGGTGAGGCAACTATGGCTGATGTAGAAAACGGCAGCATCAAGCCGGATATTATTTTGGAGCATGCGTCTGAAATAGCGGATTATTTTTAAAGTGAGAGATTTTTATGGCGATACAATGTGAACGGATCAAGAAGACGATAGCTGCTTTGGCAGCTTACGGAGCGTTGCCCGATGGTGGGACGACGCGTCTTTCCTATACGCCGGAATATCTGGCGGCGCAGGAGTTTTTAAAGCAGGAAATGCTGGCGGCAGGTATGCTGACAGAGATAGACCCGATCGGCAATCTGATTGGTTCCTATGTGGGCAGCAGTCCTGAACTGCCGGCAGTTATGAGCGGTTCACATCTTGATACCGTACCTGGCGGGGGTAATTTTGACGGGGCGCTGGGTATAGCGGCGGCTCTGGAATGTGTGCGCAGCTGGCAGGAAGAAGGTTACTGGCCGAAACGAACCGTGCAGGTCATTGCTACGGTGGAAGAAGAATGTACGGCTTTTGGCATGGCCTGCTTTGGCGTGCGTGTGCGCAGCGGTGAATTTAAACAGCAGCGGCCTGAGTCTATCACGCATTTATCAGGCGGATCTTTGGCCGAATGTCTGCAGGCGGCTAAACTGCCGCAAAGTGCGCTGCAGGATGCAGCAGTTGGGTTTCAGAAGCTGGCGGCTTTTGTGGAACTGCATATCGAGCAGGGAGCTGATTTGGCTGAACGTGGCCTGGCCTGCGGAGTGGTGACCGGTATCGTAGGGTACGATAGATTATTTCTGACTTTACAGGGCGAAGCCAATCATGCCGGTACTACAAGCATGAGACGCCGTAAAGATGCTTTGGCTGCTGCTGCGGAGGTAGTCCTGGGAGTGAAGGCGTTTGCGGAAGCTGATGACAGGTTCGTGGCGACTGTAGGGCAGCTCAGTGTCGAACCCAATGCAGTGAATATCGTGCCGGGGAAGGTGCAGCTGTCTATTGAAACCAGAGCAGCTGACGACAGGGTTTTAGCAGAGGTCCGCCAAAAGCTGACAGGCTTATTGAAGCAGATTGCGGCTAAAAGCGGTATTGTGATCACACAGGACAACGATTTTCATGTGGCTGCAGTGCCGTTATCAGAGCAGGTCGTAAAAATTATTGAGCGGTCTGCGGCTGAATGCGGTGTAGACTGTCAGCTTATGCCCAGCTGGGCCGGTCATGACGCGCAGATCTTTGCAGCGGGCGGTGTGCCGACGGGGATGATTTTCGTACCGAGTATCAATGGTATCAGTCATGCCAGGGAAGAACGCAGCGATTTTCAGGCTGTTACTCAGGCGGTGCAGGTATTGGAAAAAACTTTAAAGACTTTAGCGGAAGTCTGAAATATACATAACTGAAGGGTTAGGAAAGTGAGGCAGTGATGAGTAATCTGCGGGACGCCATTGTACGTATGGCTTTACGGCGCCCTTATCTGTATTTGCTGGTTACTTTGGTCATCAGTATCTTACTGATGGAAGTGCTGGTAGAAATAGCTGAGCATACTTTTATCAAGCCGGAATTACAGCAGCTGGAGCTGCAGTTTATTGCTTATGTACAGCAGTTTGTTACACCGGCGCTGACCGTAGAGGTGATGCTCATTACGGCCAGCGGTTCCAGTACCTTTTATCTTCTGGCCAGCGCCCTTGTCTGTTGTTGGTATTTATACAGCAGACAGAGAGACAGATTTTATCTTTATATAGTTTGCTTATGCGGCGGCGGTATTTTAAATCAGGTATTGAAGCGCATTTTTGAACGTGTCCGGCCCGATATTTTTCCTGTGATTGCGGAAAGCGGTTATAGCTTTCCCAGTGGGCATGCCATGGGGGCAATTTGTTTTTATGGTATCCTGGCCTATTTTGCAGGCTTGGGCCTGCGCAGTAAACCGCTGCGCTGGGGATTAATGACTGCGGCAGGACTTTATATCCTGCTTATTGGTTTGAGCCGTGTTTATCTGGGGGTGCATTATCCAACAGATGTTTTAGCCGGTTATGCGGCCGGGGCGACCTGGTTGTTTTTCTGCATTACTCTACATCGTATTTTTAGAAGGAACGATCATAACGGTCAATTACCGCCGCAGTAAAAGGTTTGGTGACTTTATTCATATAAAATAGCCTGTGCATTTAATGCACAGGCTATTTTATATGAATGTAAATTGATGTTCAGTTGTTTTGCAGGGTCCAGTCTTCTGTAATAAAAAATTCTGCTTCAGATTGAACGGCTGTTTCTTTGATATCGTATTCTTTATTCAGTATTTGTTCAAAATTATCTTCAGGAAGCGGTCTGTAGAAAAAATAGCCCTGGATCATATTACAGTTAACGGCTTTTAGGAAGTCTACCTGTTCTGCAGTTTCAATGCCCTCGGCCACGGTCCTGATGCCCAGTTTATTGACGAGATCGATAATACCTTTGATGACGATATTGTCTTTTTCCTTATGGACGCTTTCTCTGAAAAAGCTCTGATCGATCTTCAGCACATCGATAGGAATATTTTTCAAAAGGCTTAAAGAAGAAAAACCGGTACCAAAGTCGTCAATAGAAATCAAAAAGCCTTTGCTTTTAAGTTCAGTAACTATTTTTTCAAGAAAGAACACATTATCAAAAGCGATGGATTCAGTTATTTCTATTTCTAAAAGGTTATCCGGGATACGGAATTTATTTTTGATATCTTCATAGGTCTTGACGAAATCCGAGTTATAAAACTGCAGGCGGGAAACGTTGACAGAAATAGTATTGACCGGCAGATCGGCATCGAGGCGCCGGCGGATAAACGCACAGACTTTTTTTAAGACGTATTGATCAAGAGATGAGATCAGGTATTTCTTTTCAAAAACAGGAATAAATTTATCGGGCGGGATGATCAGATTGTCATCGGTCTGCCAGCGTACCAGTGCTTCTGCCTGTGTTGCCAGACCGGTTTTTAAGTCTACCTTGGGCTGATAATATACAAGAAATTCCTCGTTTTCCAGTGCTTTCAGCATTCTGTTTTCGATAGATTTTTCGTACCGCAGCTGTTTCCGGATACTTTCGTCATAAATGGCATATTTCCTGTGGAGGCCTGTTTTAACAGTTTTACGCGCATAATTGGCACGGTCTAAAATTCCTTCTATCTGCAGGTCTTCTTCCAGATCATTGAGATAACAAATGCCGCATTGTACGGAAACTGCCTGGCCTCCATGCATATCATGCATGAATTCCGTTATTTTGATGTCTACCTGCTGCTGTCTGAGCATGATGTCGTTTTTCTCATTATAGTAACGCAGAATAACAAAGTTATCGGCGGAAACACGCCCCAACAATTCTTCTGGGCGCAATTCGCTGCTGATGATAGCGGCGTAATTGATGAGAATATCGTCGCCATATTTGTAGCCAAAGACATCATTGATATATTTGAAATCAGCAAAATCAACATAAGTCAGTGCATAGTTTTTATCGCTTCTGTTAAGTATTTTTTGAGCTTTTTTCTTAAAGGTTTCAAAATTATAAGCGCCGGTAAGCGGATCTTTTGTAGTTATATCGTAAAGTGTTTTGTTGCTGCTTTCCAGTGAATATAATTTTCTCAGATACACCATGAACAGTGCGATCCACATGATGATGATGCCTGCCAGCATCAAAGCTGACAGGAGCGTCAGCTGATGGCTTTTGGCGGTAGTGTAATTGTCGGCGGCGAAAACGGTATTATTGGCGACTTCAAAATGAAATTCGCTGTCCTGCAGCAGCGCCGGCGAAGCAGCAGGATTGAGCCGGATGGCATAAATGTCGTTTTTTACCCGATGCCAGAGCAGTTTGAGGGAAGCAAACTGGCTTTTATATTCAGCGTCAGTTATTTTTACCAGCTGATATTTACCATCATTGTTATTAAGGTCATAAATAATGTCATCCAGATAGGCAATAAGCTCGTCGTTGTGGTGATGCTGTAATTCAAGCTTGACCAGACGCTGGGTCGCGCCCCGGACGATACCAAGATAATTGATGAGCGTGCCGTAGGATTGGACTTTGCTGATTGAATAAACTGTAAAACTGCCGACAAATATCGAAAGCAGAAATAAAACCAGAACGCTTATTTTTCCTAATTTTTTCAAGGGAATCAACTCCGGAAATAATTTCGAAAATTCAAATAATTATAAATTCAAATATCATTTATATAATATTATAATATCTAAAGTTAAAATACAAGATAATAAAACTTAAATATGGAAAATAATTTTTGGTTGATGGCGATACTGTATTATAAAATGGAGATATGTAAATGAGTTTTTCTTTGAGAAAAATATAAGTTAGCCTTGACAAACTTATAAAAATCGCTTATAGTGTTCTTGTATAGGAACAATGAAGGTGGAATATGGATATTATTGAAAAACTTACTTATTTTAATCTGACCAGGCAGGAAGCTACGCTGTATTTGACTCTGCTGGCGGAAGGACGTCTGACAGGCTATGAAGCAACAAAGTTGACGGGTATTTCCCGGTCTAATACTTATACGGCGCTGGCAGGTCTGGTAGAAAAAGGCGCTGCTTATGTGCTGGAGGATAAGGCTACAAGATATACGCCGGTGCCATTGGACGAGTTCTGTGAAAACAGGGTAAGACGGCTGCAGGAACTGAAAGAGGAACTGCTGCAGGAGCTTCCCAGTACGTCGCAAAGCGTTGATGGTTATATTACGATCAAGGGCGCGACTGAGATCATCAATAAGCTGAAAAATACTATTGTCAAGGCAAAAGCCCGCATTTATGTTTCGGCAACAGGTTCTGCTATCGAAGCTTTGCGCGGTGAATTGACTGAGGCGGTAGGGCGCGGATTAAAAGTGGTCGTTATCACTGGCAGACCGTTTGTTTTAGAGGGGGCGATCATTTATTATGCGCATAAGCCTAATAGCCAGATTCGCCTGATCGCCGATTCACAGGAAGTTTTGACGGGAGATCTGGCTGATGGCAACAGTTCGACCTGTTTATATTCCAGTAAACAGAATCTGGTAGATTTATTTAAGGATGCCCTGAAAAATGAAATAAAATTGATAGAATTGCTTCCCGAAGTGGAGAAAGGTGAGAAAGAATGAGTAAAAAACCCTTTGTAACTAAAGAAAAATTGGATGAGATCGCTGCACAGTACGCCACACCGTTTTATTTATATGATGAAGCGGCTATTCGCGAAACGGCACGCCGAGTAAATAAAGCCTTTGCCTGGAATCAGGGGTTCAAAGAATATTTTGCCGTCAAGGCTACTCCTAACCCGGCAATATTGAAAATATTGCATGAGGAAGGCTGCGGTGCAGATTGTTCTTCGTATACGGAGCTGTTGATGGCGGATGCGGTCGGCTTCAAAGGCGACGAAATTATGTTTTCCTCCAATGCTACGCCGGCAGAGGATTTTCAGCTGGCCCGGCAATTGAATGTAACTATCAATCTGGATGATATCACCCATATTGATTTTCTGGAAAAAGTGGCTGATATACCTGATACGGTCAGCTGCCGCTATAATCCTGGCGGGCATTTTGCTATTGCCAACAATATTATGGATAATCCCGGTGATGCCAAATATGGCATGACCAGGGAGCAAATGACAGAAGCTTATAAGATCCTTTTGAGTAAAGGTGTCAAACATTTTGGTATGCACGCTTTTCTGGCCAGCAATACGGTGACTAATGATTATTATCCGGAACTGGCACGGATCTTGTTCCAGGTCGCTGTTGAATTGAAGGAAGAGACCGGCGCGCATATCGAATTTATCAATCTGTCCGGTGGTGTCGGTATTCCCTATCGTCCCGATCAGGAAGGCAATGATATCATGGCTATCGGCGCAGGCGTACGCAAGGCTTTTGAGGATATCCTGGTGCCGGCCGGCATGGGAGACGTAAAAATTTTTACAGAGATGGGACGTTATATGCTGGCTCCCTATGGGGCGTTGGTTGCTAAAGCGATCCATGTTAAGCATACCTATAAAGAATATATCGGACTGGATGCCTGTGCGGCCAATCTGATGCGTCCTGCCATGTACGGGTCTTATCATCATATTACAGTCATGGGCAAGGAAGAAGCACCCTGTGATCATAAATATGATATTACCGGTGGTTTGTGCGAGAATAACGACAAATTTGCTATCGACAGGATGCTGCCGGAGATCAATATCGGCGACCTGCTCTTTATTCATGACGCAGGGGCACACGGTTTTGCCATGGGGTACAATTATAACGGCAAGCTGCGCAGCGCGGAAGTGCTGTTGAAGGAAGATGGCAGTACGGAACTGATCCGTCGTGCGGAGACTCCGGCAGATTATTTTGCAACTTTTGATTTTACAGGATTATTTAAAAATATATAGGCTGAATGAGGGGAAACAGGGCTGATATTTAATATCGGCCCTGTTTTGTTATTTATGGTAAGATAATAGGAGATACTTTTTTTAAAGGAGTGAAATAATGACTATTTTAGAGCATGAGATCATGATGACAGAACAGCTGCGGCGTGTGCCTGCTGATGAGCTGCAGGCACGCCTGCACAAATTCCGTACGGTCATGGACAGAGAGTTCCCCGGCTGGGAAATAGCCATCGTCAACCATAAAGTCAATATGTATTATTTTGCCGGTACGATGCAGGACGGTGTGCTGGTCATCAGGCCGCAGGATGAGATCTTGTGGGTGCGACGCAGCTATGAACGCGCCTGTAACGAATCACTGCTGAAGGATATCCGGCCGATGAAAAGTTTTCGCACTTTGGCGGAGTTTTATCAGCCACTTCCGGCTAAGGTATATTTGGAAGCCAGGACGGCGACGCTGGAATGGCAGCAGCTGTTGTACAAATATTTGCCTTTTGCCGCTGTGGCAGGTATGGACAGTGTGATCAGTGAACTGCGCCTGCTGAAAAGCCCCTATGAACTGGCGCTGATGAAAAAATCCGGTTCTATCCACCGGACTGTTTTAGATGAACTGGCGCCGCGTTTTATCGTACAGGGTGTGAGCGAGGCAGAGCTGGCAGTCAATCTGTATGCAGAAATGCTGCGCCGTGGCTCGCATGGAGTAGCACGTTTTAATTTGCCTTTAGGGGAGGACGTTGTAGGACTGGCGTCTTTTGGTAAAAGCGGGCTGGTAAAAACAGCTTTTGACGGACCTGGCGGTACCGGCGGCACTTGTGTCGCTGTGCAGTCGATCGGCTCTGCTTTTCGCAAGCTGCAGGCAGGGCGGTTGGTGTATCTGGATATTCCCTGCGGTGTGGACGGTTACCATACGGATAAAACCGTAGTTTATTATTATGGGGATCTAGATGAAGATCCCTTCAGGGATAAAATCAAAGCTGCTTATGAGCACTGTGTCTTTCTGGAGGAATTGACAGCTTCGCTGCTGCGTCCGGGAATGGTGATCGAAGATATTTACCGGCAGGTAATGGAGCAGTTTGACCCGCAATATGCAGATGGTTTTATGAACGGCGGTAAGTTTTTAGGACACAGTATCGGGTTGGTAATGGACGAATCCCCGGCACTGGCCAAGGGTTTCAAAGGTGAGCTGGAAGCCGGTATGGTTTTCGCAGTCGAGCCTAAGATAGCCTTGGACGGTATCGGGATGGTCGGTACAGAGAATACGTATCTTGTAACGGCAGGCGGCGCAAAATCGCTGACAGGGAAGCCGCAGCCGCTGCGCTGTATTATATAAGTATTTTTACTGGCAGGAAAAAACGGCTGCAAAGCGAATAAAGTAAAGATAACATTGAAAACAGGAGCAAAAAAATGGAAAATAAAATTTTAGAGCAAATCAAAAATTCAGAAGCTGACATGCTGGGTACTTTAGAAAAGCTAGTCAATATCGATTCCGGGTACGATGCCATAGAGGGGACTGCTGAAATTGCCCATATCGTAGGCGATTTTTTGACGCCGTATGGCTTTGAAGTACAGTATCTCGAAACGCCGAACGCGCCTACGCATGTGCTGGCTAAACGTCCGCGACCAGGCAAGAAGAAGGTTATGCTGATGGGACATATGGATACGGTTTTCGCTAAGGGTACAGCAGCAGCGCGTCCTTTCAAAGTGGCAGACGGCAAAGCCTATGGCCCCGGCGTTATGGATATGAAGGCAGGTATCGTGCTCTCGCTCTATACAGTAAAAGCCTTGCTGGATAACGGCTGGGATGATACTGACCTTACTTTGTTTTTCTGCGGCGACGAGGAACTGGCGCATCCGCTGACTGACGCTGTAGAATGGTTCAAAAAAGAAGGCTTGGGCAAAGATGCCGTTTTCAATATGGAACCTGGTCGTGAAGATGGCAGCGTTGTTATTGGCCGCAAAGGTGTTATCCGTCCGGTATTGACTGTCCGGGGTATTGCTGCCCATGCCGGCAACGAACCTGAAAAAGGCGCCAGTGCTGTTTTAGAGCTGTGCCATAAAACTATTGCTTTACAAGCGCTGACTGATTTAGAAGTTGGCACGACTTATAACGTAGGTGTTTTTAATGGCGGCAGTCTGGCAAATATTGTTGCCGACCATGCAGAGGCACGTGTTGATATCAGATTCAAGACAGCTGAAGAAGCTGAAAAAGCAATAAAAAATGTAGAAGCGGTCGCAGCTAAAACTTATGTGGACAAGACAACGACTACTGTAACAGAAAACCGAATCGAGTTTATGCCTCTGGAAACCACTGCGGGCGTACAAAAGCTGTATGGTCATTTGGCAAAGCAGGCTGAAAAGCTGGGTTTGCCTGTGCCGGGAGCCTTGTATGTAGGCGGCAGTGCTGATTCTGCCTGGACGGCTATGGTCGGTGCGCCGACTTTATGCGGCATGGGTCCGCAGGCTGTAGGGGCCCACAGTAATAATGAGTACTTATTCGTGCCGTCGATGACGGAAAGGGCCCAGCTCCTGGCAATGTGTATCATGCATCTGGAAGAAATGCAGTAATAAGCTGTTAAAAAACAGTATGGGATTTGATCCCATACTGTTTTTTATTTTAACGACTATTTATAAATTTTCTGAAATTATGATTTTTTATGAGCGAAAAGCAGGAGAAAACAGATAGAAAGCGAATAATATAAAAATTATACTTGTATTTATGCAGAGGAGAAGTTTGATGAAAGAGAATATTTTAAAACAAATCAGGGGTTCAGAGCAGGTGATGCTGCAATTACTGGAAGAATTGGTGAATATTGATTCAGGTGCCGACGCTTTGGAGGGTATAAACGCAGTAGCACAGAAAATAGGCGCTTTTTTGGCAGAACTGGGGTTTACGGTAGAATATCTGGAAACCGAGGGCGCGCCTGTGCAGCTGCTGGCTAAGAAACCGCAGCCCGGTAAAAAGCAGGTGCTGTTTTCAGGACACATGGATACGGTGTTCAACAAAGGGACAGCGGCAGCTCGTCCGTTCAGGCTGGAAAACGGCAGAGCCTACGGACCGGGCGTACTGGATATGAAGGGCGGACTGGTCATGGCTTTGTATGTGATCAAGGCACTGTTGGAGAACGGCTGGCAGGATACAGATCTGACTGTTTTGCTGTGTGGCGATGAAGAAATGTCACATCCGCTGACCGACGCTGTGGAGCAGTTCAAAAAAGCCGGCGCCGGCAAGGATGCTGTTTTTAATCTGGAGTTCGGACGTGTTGACGGCAGCGTCGTTACAGGACGTAAAGGTACTACCAGACCGACGCTGGTAGTGGAAGGCATTGCCGCGCACTCCGGTAACGAGCCGGAAAAGGGGGCCAGCGCCATTTTAGAGCTGGCCCGGAAAACTGTGGCAATCCATGCGCTCAATAATTTTGAACTGGGCACGACCTATAATGTGGGTGTGTTTAACGGCGGCACTATGGCCAATATCATTGCTGATAAAGCAACAGGTGAGGTAGATGTACGTTTTAAGACGATAGCCGAAGCGGAAAAATCTATTGCCGATGTACAGCGGATCGTTGAAACTAATTATGTGCCTAATACCAAAACTACGGTGACGGGCAATGTGATCAAGTTTATGCCCTTTGAAACTACGCCCGGAGTGCAGCGGTTGTATGAACACTATGCCAGCCAGGCAGCGGCACTGGGGCTGCCCAAGCCTGGTCATCAGTATGTGGGCGGCGCTTCTGACGCCTGCTGGCCGGCACTGACAGGCGCGCCGACCTTGTGCGGCGTAGGTCCCTGCGGTATTGGCGCTCATAGTGACAGCGAGTATATCGAGGTAGCGAGCTTAACGGAAAGGGCCCTGCTTTTGGCAAGCTGTATTATGGAACTGGATAAATTATAAGCAAAAAGACGAGTCGATAAGACTCGTCTTTTATTTTAAGTCTGGTTTAGTTTTTTCAAAAAAATATTTCCAGATCGCTATCTACATCAGAGATCCCGGCAATACCAAAGTTTTCAACTAAAACTTTGGCAACGTTAGGCGAGAGAAAGGCTGGCAGAGTAGGACCGAGATGAATATTTTTGACGCCGAGGGCAAGCAGTGCCAGAAGAACGATAACGGCTTTTTGTTCGTACCAGGCGATATTATAAACAATAGGCAGCTGGTTGATATCAGCCAGGCCAAAAACTTCTTGCAGCTTGAGCGCGATCAGCGCCAGCGAATAGGAGTCGTTGCATTGGCCTGCGTCTAAAACACGGGGGATTCCGCCGATGTCTCCGAGCGGCAGCTTATTATATTTGTATTTGGCGCAGCCGGCGGTCAGGATAACAGTATCCTGCGGCAGGGCTTTGGCGAAATCAGTATAGTAATTACGGGAGGGGCTGCGTCCGTCACAGCCTGCCATAACGACAAATTTTTTTATGCTGCCGCTTTTGACTGCGTCAACGATTTTATCTGCCAGAGCGAGGACCTGATGATGTGCAAACCCGCCTACAAGTTCGCCGCTTTCCAGCTGAGTTGGCGGCGGGCACTTTTTAGCATGTTCGATAAGAGCAGAGAAATCTTTCTTTTCTCCAATTTCACCGGCAATATGTTTGCAGCCGGAAAAACCTACCGAGCCGGTAGTATAGACACGGTCTTTATAGCTGTCCTTGGGCGGCACGAGACAATTGGTAGTCAGAAGGATCGGACCGTTGAAGGCTTCGAATTCTTCTTTTTGTTTCCACCAGGCGTTGCCGTAGTTGCCTGCAAAATGAGGATATTTTTTGAAGGCCGGATAATAGTGCGCAGGCAGCATTTCAGAATGGGTATAAACATCAACGCCAGTGTTTGCAGTTTGTTCCAGCAGCATTTCCAAATCACGCAGGTCGTGTCCGGAAATAAGGATCGCGGGATTGCTTCTGACGCCAAGCTCAACTTTTGTGATCTCAGGATTGCCATAAGTTGAAGTGTTGGCAGTATCAAGCAGAGCCATGACTTTGACGCCAAAGCTGCCAGTTTCCAAGACCAGGGCCGTCAGGTCCTCGGCAGTCAAACTGTCGTCTAAGGTTTTTGCTAAGGCCTGCTGCAAGAAAGCATCAATAGCTGCATCTGCGTAGCCCAGAACGTTAGCGTGCTTGTTATAAGCAGCCATACCCTTTAAGCCGTAGAGCGTCAGCTCACGCAGACTGCGCAGGTCTTCGTCTTCGGTAGTCAGAACGCCGACGGCAGCTGCTTTTAAGGTTCTTTCTTCTGCCGTACGATATTGCCAGACTGTGGCCGCGCTCAGTTCTGTAGTATCATGGAGCTGCTCAAGCAGTTCGTCACGGCTGGACAGAGTCGCGTTGATTCTGTCGATGAAACGGTCATCATCAAAATTGGCATTAGTGATTGTCATAAACAGGTTAGTGGTGATCAGACTGTCAACAGCTGCCGGTATTGCTTTGCCTTCTGACCGCAGGCAGGTAGTTATTTCAGAAAGTCCTTTAGTTACATAGATCAGCAGATCCTGCAGATTGGCAGTTTGAGGTTTTTTACCGCAGACCCCGCCAAATATACAACCTTTATTGCCGGCTGTTTCCTGACATTGAAAACAAAACATTTTCGGTTCCATAATATCACTCCTTATAATTCTGGAGATGTTCTTCTCCGTTATTTGGGCCGTTGATATAACGGCAGAGCAGACGATTGCTTCTTTCATGCTTATGATATTATAATTGCCATTTAAAGTAAGTTGTATTTACAACGAAAATAGATTTCTTTAGTACCAAAATAGTTGTTTCTAAAGAAAAAACGCCATTCCAGTCAAACTGGAATGGCGTTTTAAGTTCAGGATAAACTGACTGCGTTGTTTACATGGTCAAAATTTTCATGATGAACATGGCGATACCGGCATTAACAAAAGAAATAGCAATCAGTATCGGATAATGTCTGGACGGTACACCGGCAGTACCCAGCAAACGACCCAGATATTGGATCTTAGAGCCTAAAAGATAGATAGCGGGGATAACGATCGTAATAGAACGTTCGTCGATACCGCCGTCGTTATAAAGCGCCATGCAGACGCCGACAGCGCCGCCCATGGACATGAGCGCACTGAAAATGACCATGATCGCTTCGCCGGGCAGGCCCCAGAGTGCCATGACTGGAGCAAAGAATTTACCGGCTAAAGTCAGAAGCCCGGTAACATTTAAAATTTTGATGCAGACATAAGCCATCAAAACGTTAGGAATGATGTTGCCAATGGCGATATCCCAGCCTTTGCGGGCGCCGCGGACAAAAATATCCATAACGGAAGGTTGGGCTAATTTTGCGTTAAGTTCTGCTTCTGCCGCTGCAGCAGCATCTTCGGGTGCGTGGTTGATTTTTTCTTCACTCATTGATCAGATACCCTCCTTGCAGAACATTTTTACATAAACGCGCATCATATTCGCGCCGAAAATTTTCATGACGAACAGTACTGCCAGCGGGACAGAAATTGGTACTGTTAAAAATCCGAACAGAGCAGAACCGGAAGAAAGATAATTAGTGATCAGGCCGCCTGCTGTAAACTGGAACGCACTGAAAACAAGAAGCTCGTTGTCAGTGATCTCTTTTTCCAGATGCAGTTGTCTGGTCATACCGGCGCCGGCGTCGGTACTTTGCAGGGAAGAAACAAGCGCGATACCGCAGATACCGGGAATGCCAAGTATCGGGCGCAAAATCGGAGTCATCAGCTTTTGCGCTGCTTTCAGACCGCCGTAATGTTCAACTACTTCAATGAGGCCCATTGCCAGCATAACGCCAGGAGCCAGGCTGAAAGCAAACAGGAAGCCGTCGCGGGCACCGCTGCCGCCTTGACCGGCGAAAGTGGCTTTAGCGCTTTTCATTGTACCGAATTTACCGTTTAAAGTGTCAAAGTCGAAAATGTTCAGACCATGACCGGCATTTGCAAACAGACCGGAGAAAATTGCAATGGCGATTACCAGAACAATATATCCGGACATCGGAACCTTATTTAAAGTTTCCTTAACTTTGTCCATGTGGGAACCCCTCCTCAAATTATAGATAAATACAAGTTTATCATTCTGATAAGAAACAGAATGTGCTTTACATTATATCGAAAAAATAACTATTTGACAAGGGAAAACTGATAAGTTGTCAGTAAAAATTCGCAACACAAAAGAATAAGATTACTCGCCTTCCGCCATTTTACGAAGATCTTTGGCTAATGTATCGTCTGTGAGGACATAGAGGAAATCGCCGGCCCGCAATCTTGTGTCGCCTATAGGGATCAGATCGCTTTCGCCGCGTTTGACGTCCACGAGCAGTGTATGCTCAGGCCATTTTATTTCCTTGATCAGATGTCCGTCGATAGGACTGCCGCTGCAGACTGCCAGTTCAATGACGTTACGCTGTTTTTCGCAGCGGCTGCCGTCATTTTTGCCGGAGTTTTTCAGGCTGCGCGCCAGCAGCTCTTCGTAGATCGGTTTGCTGCGGCAAAGTTCGGCGGCGATGAAGGCTACGATAGAAGCGATGGACAGGACCAGCATATGCTGGAAGGAACCGGTCATTTCCATGATCAGGATGATACCTGTGATAGGTGCCCGTACCGAGGCGGAAAAGAAAGCGGCCATGGAAATGACGATGATATTGGAATAAAAGAAAGGGTTAAGAAGCCCTAAAGTGATCATGATATTGCTGATGACGCTGCCTGTGAGCGCCCCGATGACAAGCATGGGCAGAAAGAAGCCGCCGGGGACGCCGCTGCCATAGCTGAGCATCGTAAAGATGAATTTACCTGCCAGCAGCAGTAATAAAGCCTGCAGCGGGTAAGGCGTTTTAGCAATATTATTGATCAATTCGTTGCCGCCGCCCAGTACCTGCGGATAAACGAAACCTAAAATACCGGCGCAGAACAAGGCAAAGGCGATTTTGCTGAAAGGAGTAGGAAAGCGATTATAAAAGCGGGGGATATTCAAAAGCCCGGCATTAAAGACTACGCCTGCCAGACCTACGACAAGGCTTAAAAGCGCTACGTAACCGTAATATTCCAACGGCAGAAAAGGTAGTCCAAAGAAATCAAAAATAGTATTGTTACCAAAGAAAAAGCGGGAAATAACTGTTGCCGTCATTGCGGCAGCCATAGCTGGCAGCAGTACGACGACGGAGAAATTGCGGTGCAGCTCTTCTAAAGCAAAAATAACGCCCGCTAACGGAGCGTTGAAGGCTGCTGCCAAGCCGGCACTGGCGCCGCTTGTAAGCAGGTAACGTTCTTCAAGCCGGGTACGTTTCAGCAGGCGGCTGAGCCCCTGCGCTGTGACGGCGCCAAGCTGGATCGAGGGTCCTTCCCGCCCCAGGGAAAGGCCGGCGCCGATACCGATGATACCTGCGATCAGTTTGACCCAGAGGATGCGCAGCCAGCGCATTTTAATGAAGCCTAAGATAGCGCCTTTGACCTGAGGAATACCGCTGCCGGCGGCCAGTGGTTCATATTTGGTCAGTCTGTCTAAAGTGAAGGCGATCACGGCTAAAGCGATGAACCAAAATGCGGTCCAATACCAGTTGGTGGTTTTAAGAAAGGTGTAAATATGTTCACGGTTAGTTTCTACCAAATGCAGGGACCAGCGGAAAAAGCTGATGATCAGCCCTGAAAGTATACCGATGATGATACCTTCGATAAACAGCTTCAGGCGAAAGCTGCGCCAGTTATTGAGTGCGCGGTAGGTATTGATGACTTGATCTTTTGCTAGCATTGTCAGGACTCCTTATAATCACCGCGGCCTTCGGCTATTTCGTAGCCGATAGCGTGCAGCCGTGCGGCGAGGTCATTCTTGGCTTCGGCAGCTTCAGCGCCGCTGCAGAGTTTATTATCGTAAAGAAGATAATTCTGGCGGACGTCTGCCGGAGAAAGGTTGGGCATGACGACGTTAGCGCCTGCCAAAATACCCAGTTCGCGGCCGTTGAAAGCGATGGTGCCGAGGGCCGTTGTAGCTGGGAGTAATACTTTGGGAAACATCAGGCGCAGGACGGACAGCATTGTTAAGGTCTGCGCCAGCGTCCCGGCAGGATAATTGTTAAAAGGTGTTGCATGGTGGGGAATAAAGGGGCCGATACCGATCATCTGCGGCTGCAGTTCACTGATAAAGGCCAGATCGTTCAGCAGGTTGTCCAGTGTCTGCCAGGGGGAGCCGACCATGAAGCCGGTGCCGACCTGATAACCAAGTTCCTTCAGATCATAAAGGCAGCGTTTGCGGTTGCTCAGCTTAAGCTCTGCCGGATGCAGGCGGGCATAATGTTCGTCAGTTGCTGTTTCATGACGCAGCAGATAGCGGTCAGCGCCTGCTTCCTTCCACAGCTGATAAGTCGTGCGGCTGCGTTCGCCTACTGAAAGCGTTATGGCGCAGTCGGGGTAGGCTTGCCTGATAGCGGTGATAATAGCCGCCATGTCGGCGTCGCTGTAGGTAAGATCTTCTCCGCCCTGGAGGACAAAGGTCCGAAAGCCTAAAGCGTACCCCTGCTCACAGCAGGAAAGTATCTGCTTTTTGCTCAGGCGGTAACGGCTGGCTGCGGCGTTACTGCGGCGGATACCGCAGTAATAACAGTCATTTCTGCAATAGTTGGTGAACTCGATCAGTCCGCGAATATAGATTTTGTTGCCGAAAACAGCCTGTGCAGTCTGCTGTGCCTGGCGAGCGAGCTCCGTACGGGCGGCGTCGTCGCTGAAAGCAGCAGTTAGTAATAGCTGCATTTGTGCTGGCGGCAGCTGTTGTTTGTGCCGTAATGTTTGTATCAGGTTTTTTATATCCATAATAGATGACCTCAAAAAATAGTATACATTTATTATAGCATATGTAAAAATGCAGTGAGTAATCGTTGTCAATGTAATTTATATTTGTTATAATTATAAAACAATAAGTAATTAATAAAAAATATGAAAGAGTGGACTAAATGGCTTTAAAGGGTATAGATAGTATAGAATTAGAAGAAAATATATATCCGATAGATGCAATTGATCAGGGGCTTCTGGAGCAGCTGACCGTAGATAAATTATTTGACGTTTATCGTTTTGTGGATATGCAGACGCATTTAGTATACGATTATGATAACGGCAGAATGCGTGCCGGCTGCCGTAAATGCTATGAATTGTGGAACCGCAGCAAGCCCTGCCCCAATTGTTCCTCGGAGCGGGCAGTCCAGCAGCAGAAGCAGATCATGAAAATGGAATATCTGGGTGATAAAAGTATTTTGATCTTAAGTACGCCCTGGGAAAAAGACGGGAAAGGGTATGTGCTGGAATTAGGCCGCGACGTGACCAATTCTTTCAGCGTTTATGACGCTACCAGCGAGGACAGCAGCGAACTGCGTGAGCTGATCAGCAGCTACAGCGAACTGGCTGCCCGTGACAGTTTTACAGGATTGTATAGCAAGGGACATGCCAATAACCTGCTGCGGGAAATGTTTGCCGTACAAAAAGAGCATTTACAGCTGACGCTGGCGCTGATCGATATTGATCACTTCAAAAACGTCAATGACAGATTCGGGCATTTGTGCGGTGATGAGGTCATTTTGTATGTGGTCGGAAAAATCAACGCGCTTAATGAGCAGTGCAGCGGCTGGGCGGCACGGATCGGCGGCGATGAGTTTTTGCTGGCCTGTCCCTTCAGTGACAGTGAATATGTGGAGAAGCTTTGCCGGCAGATGACGGAAGAGATCGCAGGCCACAGCTTCAGAAAAGGGTGCAGTGAATACAATATAGAGATCAGCTGCGGTGTGGCGGTCTATGACGGCAAAGAAACTTTGGAAGAGTTTTTGGAACGTGTAGATATGAAGATGTATGAACATAAAATGCAGAAAAAATGAAAAAAGACAGCAGAGAATTTTCTCTGCTGTCTTTTTAAATAGTTTCGCTGATAAAAAGCTGGTTCATCATTTCCTGAGTGCCAATGATCCAGAGGAGGTCGCCCTTTTTAAAAACAAAGGAAGCATCAGGATTGAGATGGGTATAATTCCCCCGTTCCAAACCCAGTGCCAGACAATTGACGTTGCCGAGATAGGAACTTTTTTTGAGGGTGGAGCCGCAGAGCGGCGAATGTTTGTCGATCGGCATCGCATAACAGAAATAAGTTGCGCTGCCCTGTTTGGGATCGGCTAAAAACTGATGCAGGGTTTGCAGGTTATCTGTTGCCAGTGGCAGGATCTGCATATCATAGGACTGGATCGCCAGCTCAAAATTATGCAGCTGCCTGGGCGTACCTGCTAAAAGCAGCTGGGAACCTGCATAGATGACGTCCTTGCCGTCGGGAATAGGTAATATCTGGCTGCCGTTTTGGATCTCCAGGACAAAAACATTATAGCGACGGTGCAGATTCAGTTCTTTGAGGCTTTTGCCGCCATAGAGAGAATTGGTTGCGACCCGGTAGCGCTTGACATATAATTGCTCGTCCAGCCAGGTAGGGTGATCGGCAGTATGCTTTTTTCGTTCTGCTAAAGTTTTGGCGTTTAAATTTATCAGAAACTGGGATTCGATCTGTAAATAGCGTTCTACGAAATATTCTGAGGAATAAATAAACTTTGCCAGGATGCAGGCAGCGGCAAAAGCAATGAATTTGCTGAACCCTAAAATGCCTGTGAACACAGACAAAATGAAGAATAAGCCAATGGCGATTTTGAGAAAAAGTAAAAGGAACAGGGGCAGGTGATTAGTAGTTTTTTGGAACCACAGGCTTGAGATAAGATCAGTATGCGCGACCCGCTGGAACATAACAGCCATTAAAAAAGGACCCATACACAGCAGCAGGATGACGGCGGCAATAATATCGGCTGTGTAGCCGTCAAAAAGTCTGTGGCAATATGGCAGCAGCTTACTTTGCCCAAGATAGGAGAGGAAGCTGAGGATGACGCAGAAGACTGTGAGGCGTGTAAAGTAGCTTTGCAGTAATTCCTTCCAGGCACTGCGCTGTTCCTGGCTGGCTGGCGCTTCGTCAGGCTGCGGTAAAAGGCGCAGCAGTCTTGCCGGCAGCCGGCGCATGAGCCAAGAGGAAACTTTGTCGGCCCGGCGCAGGATGGACGGCGTCAGAAAAATACTGATAACTGAAACCGCTACGAAAACAGGATATAAGAAAGCGCTGGTGACCTTGAGGGTGGCGCCGATGGAGGCGACGATAAAGGTTATCTCACCCAGCTGCGTCAAACTGAACCCGCAGCGTAACGCTGTCTGCAGGTCTTTGCCGGCCAGAATGACACCCAGTGAGGCAAAAACAGTCTTGCCGATGATCAGGGTAATAGTAAGCACGGCGATCGGCAGCGCATATTTAATGACCAGGACAGGGTCGACCATCATGCCGACAGAAACGAAAAAGATCCCGGAAAAAAGATCTTTGACCGGTGTTAAAAGTTTTTTTGTGGTTTCGGTAAACACGGTACCGGAAAGCAGCGAACCCATGAGAAAAGCTCCCAGCGCCGAAGAGAAGCCCATTTTAGTTGCCAGTACGACCATGCTCAGGCACAGGCCCAGCGAAAAAATAAGCAGTGTTTCCGAAGTCAGGTATTGACTGACCTTACGAAAGAAGGTGGGCAGGAAGAAGATACCGCAGACAAAGCAGATGATGAGGAAAAAAGCCAGTTCGCCGATACTGCCCAGCATTTCCGTACCGGAAATGGCTGCGCCAGCAGCGGCAATGGTCGAGAGCATGACCATCATGATGATCCCGGAAATATCTTCCAATACTAAGATGCCGAAGGTAAACTGCGTGAAGCGTTCTTTTAAAAGGCCCAGCTCTTCGAAGGTTTTGCTGACAACGGCTGTAGAAGACATGGTCAGCATGGCGCCGGCAAAGAGACTGTCGAGCGGCTGCCAGCCCAGCAGACGGGCGCAGCCGTAGCCCAGCAGCGTGATGCCTGCAAGTTCTGTCACGGCGGCGATCAGCGCTGTGCCGCCGATACTTTTGATTTTGGCAAAGTTGAAGTCAAGGCCGAGGCTGAATAAAATAAAAATAACGCCGATATCTGACCAGACGGCGATATTGGCTGTATCGACTACATTTGGCAGCAGGTTAAAATGCGGGCTGGCAAAGAAGCCTGCTAAAATATAACCTAAAACCAAAGGCTGATTGAATTTTTTGCAGAAGATAGTAACGATGCCGGCCAGAACAAGAATGAAGGCCAGATCTTCGATGAGGGGAGCAAGTTCGGACACTGCGGCAACTCCTTTATAAATATCGGCAAAACAGATATATTTGCTGATAGATTTTAAAAATATTACTTAAGTGAATTATACACTGTTGTTTACGGTTTGAGAAGCAGCGTTTGCCGGGAATAAAAAAACGTCCGCTTCTTTGGTAAGAAACGGACGCCTGCTTAATTTTTATCTCTCTGTAGGATTAAGCTTTGAATAATACAGGTTCTTCTTCTTCGACAGGAGCATATCTGGGATTGAGAAAGTTAACGAAGATCCAGGCCAAAAGGGCGCCGGATATATTATGCCAGGCCGAAAAGATTGCGCCCGGAACGGTAGCCATCGGCATCGAGGTAAAATGCGCTTTGGCAAGGCCGGTAGCCAGACCGGAGTTCTGCATGCCGACTTCAACGGAAAGAGCAATAGCTTTTTTCCAGCTCATGCCGGTGAGGCGGGCTAAGATAAAGCCTAACAGATAGCCGAGGCAGTTGTGGCAGATTACTACCAGCAGGATGACGCCGGAGGTTTTGAGGATATTATCGCGGCTGACGGCAATAACGCCGGCAATGATCAGGGAGATGGCGATAGCCGAAACAGCGGGCAGATAATCGGTGGCTTGCTCGGCCAGCTTCGGCAGCAGTGATTTGACAGCTAGGCCAAGACAGATAGGTATGATAACGATTTGAATGATACTCCAGAACATACCCAGCGGGTCAAAAGCTATTTTCTGCCCAATGAGCTGATAGGTGATGAGCGGAGTAAGGATCGGTGAAAGCAGTGTGGAAACACTGGTCATGGTTACAGATAAGGCCAGGTCACCTTTAGACATGAAGGTGATGACGTTGGAGGAAGTGCCGCCGGGGCAGGTACCTACCAAAACTACGCCGGCAGTAAGAGCCGGGTCAAGATTGAAGGCCATCGCCAGTAAAAAAGCCAGCGAAGGCATGATAAGATATTGGGCGCAGACGCCGACAAAAACATCGAGAGGACGTTTTAAGACTAAAGCAAAGTCACGGAGATTGAGTGTGGTGCCCATGCCGAACATAATAACGCCCAGCAAGGTACTCAAAACCGGGATGCCGCCTAAATTGCCGACTACCCATTTAAAGCTGTCGGGTATGGTCATACCCAGGATAAGAAAGACGATGGCGATGATGCCAAAGTATTTTCCTATCAGATGACAAAACGTTTTCATTGCATAAAACCTCTTTCCCTTATATAAAAATAAAAGTATATCAGATCAACACCTTGCGGTGTAGATTTTTGTCTGCAAAAAACAGCAGAAGTCTGCATTTTCTATCAATACTTCCAAACATTATAACAAAAAAATTTTAAAGATAAAAGACTAAAGATAAAGTTTCAGGAAATATTGCCTTATGTTATAATAAAAATATCGTACAGTAAAGGAGAAAAGCATTGTATACCATCAGGAGCGATTATCGTGCTGAAACCGTTATTGAGAAGTCGCGCTTCATCTGTACGCTGAAAAAGGTAAGCAGCGAAGCAGAAGCGCAGGAGTTTATCAAAGCGGTAAAAAAAGAGTTTTGGGATGCCACCCATAACTGTTCCGCTTATATTATTGATGAGCTGGCGCAAAGATCAAGTGATGACGGCGAACCGTCGGGGACGGCAGGCCTGCCGATGCTTGAAGTGCTGCGCAAGAACGAACTCAGCGGCGTAGCGGCGGTGGTGACACGGTATTTCGGCGGGATCAAGCTGGGGGCAGGCGGATTGGTGCGTGCGTATACAGGCAGTGTGTCGAAAGCTGTGCAGGGCTGCGGTCTGGCCCGGAAGCTTTTAATGGGTACCTTTGCTTTGACTGCGGACGCGGCGGACGCAGGCAAACTCCTGAATATTATCTACCAGCAGCAGCTGTTTACAGTGGCGTCGGTGGAATACGGTCAGCAGGCCAGGATTTTGCTGTATATGAGAAAGGAACAGCAGGACGAGGCGGAGCGGTGGCTGACTGAGGCGCTTAACAGAATGACGCAGCTGGAGCAGGTCGGCAGCGAATATGTCGAGGTGCCTGCAGAGCGTGAAAAGTAAGACAGGTCTGATTGCAAAGGAGAGAGAAAATGGAGTTTTTAGAGAGTTTTGTTGCTTTTGCCAATGATATTTTATGGTCGTATGTTTTGATCGTGATGCTGGTGGGTCTGGGGATCTGGTTCTCGCTTAAGACCCGGTTCGTGCAGGTGCGCTGCCTGAAAGAAATGGTGCGTCTTTTAAAGGAAGGCGTGGGTCAGAAAACTGAACACAACCATATTTCTTCGTTTCAGGCCTTTTGTGTCAGCACTGCTTCCCGTGTAGGCGTTGGTAATATCGCCGGTATCGCGATCGCGATCGTCAGCGGCGGGCCCGGCGCTATTTTCTGGATGTGGATCATCGCCGTTTTAGGCTCGGCGACGGGCTTTATTGAAAGCACTTTGGCCCAAATTTACAAAGTGCCGCGCGAAGGCGGCGGTTATCGCGGCGGTCCGGCCTACTATATTAAAAACGTGCTGGGCAATAAACCGATGGCGGCCTTGTTTGCCGTGCTGATCAGTGTGACCTTCGGTTTGATTTTTAATTCCGTGCAGGCGAATACGATCACGGTTTCTCTGCAGGCTGCTTTTGGTCTGGACCGTTTCGTGATGGGCTGCATTATTGCCGCATTGACAGGTATTGTTATTTTTGGCGGTGTAGCGCGTATTGCGAAGGTCGCCGAATGGATGGTGCCGATCATGGCCGGCTTGTACCTTTTGATTGCTTTAGGTGTGACACTGATGAATATTGAGAAGTTGCCGCAGGTTTTTGCCACTATTTTTGAATCTGCCTTTGGCTGGCAGGCCGTAGCCGGCGGCGGTATGGGCGCAGCTTTGATGACTGGTATCAAGCGCGGCCTGTTTTCGAACGAGGCTGGCATGGGCAGTGTACCAAATGCTGCCGCTACCGCCAGCGCTACGCATCCGGTCAAACAGGGCCTGATCCAGGCTTTTGGCGTTTTTGTCGATACGCTGCTAGTCTGCTCGGCTTCTGCTTTTATCGTGCTGCTTTCCGATGGTTACACCGAAGGCAAGCTGACTGGTATCGAACTGGTGCAGCAATCTTTATCGCAGCAGTTAGGTCCCTGGGCACCGAGCTTTCTGGCAGGCATGATCTGTCTGTTTGCGTTCAGTTCTATTGTAGGTAATTATTATTATGGCGAGATCAATATCGGCTTTATCAGTAAAAATTATATGACGCTGATGCTGTTCCGTGTTTTCGTTGTGGGTATGGTTTTGTTTGGGAGCGTGGCTAAAGTTGCGTTGGTTTGGGATATGGCGGATCTTTTTATGGCACTGATGGCGATCACAAATTTGGTGGCGATTGCGCTTTTGGGCAAGTATGCTTATATTGCCCTGCATGATTATATGGATCAAAAACGTGCCGGTATCGAAGAGCCTGAATTTGACCCGGCGATCCTGCCCAGTCAGCAAGGTATCGAAGTTTGGCATAAGGATTAAATATAATAAATAAAAAGGACGAGCGGCAGCTCGTCCTTTTTATTTGTCGTTTTACAGCATATTCTTCAATTCTGCCGTGTTTTCGACGATAGTGACATTCTGGGCACGCATTTCTGCAAGTGCCGCTGCAACTGTGTCCGGGGCGATGCCGCGGCAGGCGGCGAGGTTCAGGATTACCTCAAAGCCGGCGGCGCGTAATTGCAGTACCGTGTTCTTGACGCAGTAATCGGTAGCCAGGCCGCCGCAGATCACCGTGGTGACGCCATGCTCCCGCAGATACTCAATGACGCCGGTGGAAAGTGTGTTGGCTAAATCATGGTAACAGGCCCCGTAGGGGTGTTTGTCGATCTCGATACCTTTGTAGACCTGGAAATCATAGGCTTTGGGGTCAAGTCCTTCGATAAAGTCGAAGCCTTTAGTGCCGATGATGGCGTGAGCCGGCCAGCGCACGTCGACATCGGGATAACCGCTGACGGGGCTGAGCACAGGATGCTTACTGTCCGCGATCCAGACTGCCTGATGTGAATGGGCGTCACGGGAGCCGATACGCAAAGCTGCTAATGCTGCCTGAGCATTAAGCTCGCTGACGATCTGGTCACCTTCGGCAACAGGAAGTTCGTCGGGACAGATGGGGGTAAAGGTATTTTGCGCGTCGATATCGAACGCGGCGATTTTAGCTTTGGCTGGTAATTTAGTGAGCATGGCAGAGCTCCTCCTTAAATAAAGATGTTTGTTAACAGTATTATACTCTATTTTGCAGGGTGATTATAGAATTTCTTCAAGTCGTAATGACTTATTGTTTTCTTGACAAGGTTTTTAAATCAGAGTAAGATGTGAATATGAATTTCAATTTCAAATTAAGGAGTGCCTCATGAAAAAACGTAATCCTTATAAAACTGCTCAGCAGGAAGCGATGCTGCAATATTTTTTAGAGGATAAACATAATTTTTTAACTGTCAAGGATTTGCTGGGCAGTCTGCAAAAATTGCAGATCGACATAGGCCAGACGACGGTGTACCGTTTTTTAGAGCGGCAGGCTTTGGAAGGCTCTGTCATCAAGATCCAGCCGGTGGATGGTTCAGGAACGCAATATTGGCGGTTGCCCTGTCCGCAGGCAGACCTGAGAGGGAAGCTGGTGTGCCTGAAGTGCAGAAAGGTCATTCCTTTGAGCTGCGAGCACCTGGATATGTTTTCGGAGCATGTACTGCAGAAGCATAAATTTAATTTAAGTCTGCAGCACAGTATTTTATACGGCTATTGCGAGGATTGTGATAAGTGAGCAGTCTGTAAAAAGAGCTGATCAGGAGCAGCAATAGGGCTGGTATATTTTGGAGAAAAAATAACGGAGAGAAGTAAAGCGGCTTACTGCTTAATAATAAATTTTAGCTGCGGTATCTTGTAGGAGGTAGGAATGAAGAAGCTTTTGGCTGTAATATTGGGTATGGTTTTATTGGCTGCAGTTGGCTGCGGCAGTGAACAAAAACAGGCTGAGGGTAAGCTGCCGGTAGTGGCAAGCTTTTATCCCATGGCTGATTTTACCAGACAGATCGGCGGGGACCTGGTCCAGGTCGAGACGTTGATCGCGGACGGCGTGGAACCGCATGACTGGGAACCAACGGCCAGGGACCTGACTAAATTAGGTAATGCCAGGCTGTTTGTTTATAACGGCGGTGTTGAAAGCTGGGCGCAGCCCGCATTAGAAGCGGTGCAGGATAAAAAGGTAGTCAGTGTGGAAGCCGGCAAAGGATTGTTTGACGAAAAAGCTACTCATGTAGACCCGCATGTCTGGCTGAGCCCCCGGAAAGCGATACTGGAAGTTGGCGCCATAACGGCTGCTTTGGTGCAGGCTGACCCTGAACATGCTGTTGTTTATAAAAAGAACAGCGAGGATTATCAGAAGCAGCTGCTGCAGCTGGATCAACGCCTGACGAAGCTGGCGGCGCAGGCGCCGCAAAAGCTGTTTGTTACGACGCATGCCGCTTTCGGTCATCTGGCGGCAGATTATGGCTTGCAGCAGGTGGCGATCATGGGTATTTCTCCGGATGCGGAACCGACGCCGGCTGATTTGAAAAAACTGATCGATACGATCAAAGAGAAACAGGTCAAATATGTTTTCTTTGAAACTCTGGTCAGCCCCCGCATCGCTCAAACTGTAGCGGAAGCCTCCGGCGCTCAGACGCTGGTGCTTGATCCGCTGGAAGGGCTGAGTGAAGCCGGCAGAAAAAAGGGTGACGATTATTTAAAAATCATGACGCGTAATATCGACAATCTGGAGTTGGCCTTAGGCGTTAAATAAGCGGTGGAGCTATGGAAAATATCATTAAAATAGATAAATTAGGTTATAATTATGGCGAAGGCTGGATTTTGCACGATTTGTCGGTTGAGATCGCCCAGGGTGATTTTGTGGCGGTCATCGGTCCTAATGGCGCTGGTAAAAGTACGCTGCTGCGCCTTTTAGCAGGCATCCTGCAGCCGACTGCCGGTGCGATCGAGTTGTACGGAACGCCGCTGCCGCAGTTCAGCAGCTGGGAAAAAATCGGTTATGTGCCGCAGAATCCGGCCAAACAGCATCGTGATTTTCCCATCAGCGTCAAAGAAGTTATCGGACTGGGACTTTTGTGCGGCAGCAGTATGTTCCAGAAAATTTCCCGTGCCGGTAAGGCCAGAGTGGAAACGATGCTGGAACGGTTTTATCTTCAGGACCTGGCGCATCGTAAGATCGGTGAATTATCGGGCGGTCAGCAGCAGCGGGTCTTTCTGGCGCGCGCTATGGTACGTCAGCCGGAGCTGCTGCTTTTAGACGAGCCGGCGACCGGCGTCGATCCGGATGCGAAGATCGAGTTATACAGGATGCTCAGGGACATCAACCGTGATCTGGGGGTAACGATCGTGATGGTGTCGCATGATCTGGAGCTGGCGGCCGAAGTGGCGCACAACGCTCTGTGTCTGGATCATGATGTCTGCTTCTGGGGCGATGTGCGGCAGGCGCTGGTACATCGTCATAAGCACGGTTACTTTTACAGATAGAAGGTACTTATTATGTTGGAAATGTTTACCACGGAATTTATGCAGCGTGCCTGGCTGGCCGGTTTGATCGTGGCTGTGATCTGTCCGCTGATCGGCAGTTTTTTAGTGCTGCGGCGGCAGTCGATGATCGGTGACGGCCTGGGGCATATCGCTTTTGCTGGCGTGGCCGGAGGCGCATTGCTGGGCTGGCAGCCTGTTTTGAGCGCGGCAGCCGTTACTGTTTTGGGGGCGCTGGTCATCGAATGGGTGCGGACCAGGCTGGCGGCTTTTTCAGAGATGATTTTAGCGATTTTCTTTTACAGCGGCATCGGGCTGGCAGTTGTTTTTACAAGTATGAACCGGATGGGCGGCTTTAATTTAAGCAGTATTTTATTCGGCAGCCTGATGACGATCAGCAGCAGTGATTTGTGGATCGTGGCCGGGCTGGGTATTTTTGCCTGCCTTTTTGTGATGCTTTTTTACCGTCCGCTGCAATATCTGACTTTTGATGAGACTTCTGCGCGGGTGGCAGGCCTGCCGGCAGACCGTCTCAATATGTGGCTGGCAGTGCTGACGGCGCTGACGGTAGCTTTGTCGATGCGTATCGTAGGCCTGCTGCTGGTTTCCGCGATGATGGTGATCCCGGTAGCCTGCGCGCTGCAGACGGCCCGCAGCTTTGCCGGGACTATTTACGGCGGTATCCTTTACGGGCTGGCCATCGTTTCCGGTGGTCTGACCTTATCCTATTATGCTAATTTAGCGCCCGGAGGCACGATCGTGCTGACTGGTACCTGTATGTTTATTTTAAGTTGTTTGTTTGGCAGACGCTTTTACCGGAAGCCTCAGGAACTGAAGACGGCAGAATGTAAGGTTTGCCGCTGCCGGAAGGAGGGGCGGACAGATGCAAGTTGATCTGCATATTCACAGTACGGCTTCTGACGGTACCTGGAAGCCGCAGGAAGTTGTCGCCGCCGCCCTGGCAGCAGGGCTGGGGGCGATTGCTGTCACTGATCATGACAGTGTGGCCAACGTAGCGGCGACGCAGGAACTGGCCGTTGCCGCCGGCTTAAAATTTATTCCCGGTGTAGAGATCTGTTCGACGAAAGACGATTTCTGTTTTCATATTTTGGGTTATGGCATTGATATTACCAATAAATCACTGCTGGATTTGTTGGAACATAATGAACGGCTTTTGAACGGCAAGGATGATGAAAGCATAAAAATGTTGATCGAACGCGGCTGGCCGCTGGATTTTGACGAGTTTTTGCGGTATGATTATGATAGAAGCCGAGGAGGCTGGAAGGCCTTGGCGTTTTTGCAGGATAAAGGGCTCTGCGGCGACGTCAATGATTTTTTCAACAGGATTTTTACCAAAGAACATGATCTTGGTTTTCCGACTTTTCCTTCGATCAAAGAAGTAGTGGACGCTATCCACGGTGCCGGCGGCGTGGCCTTATGTGCACACGCGGCCAGCAGTTTCCACGGACCAGGACTGGCGGCGACGCTGCTGGAACTGGCGAAGGAGGATTTTGACGGGTTTGAATGTTATCATTCGGGACATAGCAGGGAAGATACGGCGGCACTGCTCACTTATTGCCGTCAGCATCAGTTGCTCATCAGCGGCGGCAGCGACTGCCACGGCAGCTTCGTGCCGTCACGTACGCTGGGCCGGCCTGTGATCGATAGCAGGGACCTGAATTTACCGGGATTATTATAAGGAGGAATGGAAGATGACGAAGGCTAAAGTTTATTTTTCGGATATGCGTACCAGATATGGCGGTTTAAGTTTGCCGCAGAAGCTTGGGAAGCTGATTGAAGCGGCTGGGATCGGAGACATTGATTTTCAAAATAAATTTGCGGCGATCAAGATCCATTTCGGCGAACCGGGCAATCTTTCTTTTCTGCGCCCCAATTATGCTAAAGTAGTTGTTGATGCCATTAGCGATCGAGGCGGACGTCCATTTTTGACGGACTGCAATACTTTATACGTAGGACGCCGCAAGCATGCGCTGGAGCATATTACTGCTGCCTATGAAAATGGCTTCAGTCCTTTTTCCACCGGCTGCCATGTTATTATTGCTGACGGTCTGAAGGGGACGGATGAAGAATATGTGGCAGTTCCGAACGGCGAGCTGGTACAGGAAGCCAAAGTCGGCAAAGCGCTGATGGACGCCGACATCGTGATCAGTCTGAGCCATTTTAAAGGTCACGAAGCTACTGGTTTCGGCGGCGCTATCAAAAATATCGGTATGGGCGGCGGTTCGCGTGCTGGTAAGATGGAAATGCACCATGACGGCAAGCCGCATATCAGTGAACGCAAATGTATCGGCTGTGGTGCCTGCGCAAGGATCTGTGCTCATGGCGCGCCGATCATCGAAAATAAAAAAGCGCATATCGACCTGGATAAGTGCGTCGGCTGCGGGCGTTGTATCGGGGCCTGCCCTATGGACGCTGTGAAACCGCCTGCTGACGGTTCCAGCATGGAAGCGCTCAATAAAAAGATGGCCGAATATGCTTGGGCTATTTTAAACGGCAGACCACATTTCCATATCAGCCTGATCGTTGATGTATCGCCGTACTGCGATTGCCATGCTGAAAATGACGCGCCTGTAGTACCGAATATCGGTATGCTGGCATCTTTTGACCCGGTGGCGCTGGATCAGGCTTGTGCCGATCTGGTCAACGCAGCGCCGGTCATGGCCAACTCACTGCTGGACGATCATTTAAAAGCTGATCCGGCAGGCTGCGAGGGGCATGACCATTTCCATAACCTGACGCCGGAATCCGAATGGAAGACCTGCCTGGCCCATGCAGAAAAGCTGGGTCTGGGTACCAGAGAGTACGAACTGGTAACGGTGAAATAATAAAAACTGACAGTACGATCACATCTGCTGTCTAATAGCAGGAAAATCGTTGGCAATAAAGGTATTGTTTCTAGTGAAGTAGTCACTGAGTTCAATTTTATCAAGGATATGTTTTCCAGTATTACGGATATGATCGGCGGCCGCAGCGGGACCTATGAAAAGGAACTTGAGGAAGCCCGCGAAAAAGCGCTTGCGGAAATGTCGGAGCGTGCTGCTAAATTGGGTGCCGATGCCGTAGTCGGTGTCGATGTGGATTATGAAGTGCTGGGCGAAACTAACGGTATGCGGATGGCCAGCGTTTTAGGAATTGCTGTTAAACTGGATTAAAAAAATAAATCAACACCTTCAGGATAGTATATCCTGAAGGTGTTGATTTATTTTTATATACAAACTTTTGTACAGGAAGCTATAGTATCATAAATAATAAAGGTGTGAACTTATATAAATCATCTTCATGAGTAGTTGCTAAAGATAAATATAGCACTTGTTTTATTGATTTGAAAAAATTTCTCTTTAAGAGCTTGACTGATAGGAAATTATTGGACTAGCAATCAGTACAAAAAAATATGGGAATGGCATAATATTTATAGAGGTGAAAATACGGATGTTTGCCATGCGATATAGAAAGATAGGAGCTAAAATTGTATATTTTAGAATGCTGCAGGGACTGACGCAGGAAAAGTTGGCAGAAAAGATAGGCATCTCACCATCGTATCTTTCCAAAATAGAGCATGGGGCTTATCCTAAAAATTTATCACTGACAACATTGCTGCTGATTGCTGAGGCTTTAACAATAGATATTTGTGAAATCATAAAAGAATAGGAAGTGACTATATTATGGTAAAAATTATGGTATTATTAGTATTAGTAATGAGTTTTGTTTTAGTAGGCTGCAATAATGAGAAAAATGAAACGAAAGTAGTAGAAAAATCTGCAGTAAAAACTGTAGATTTATCTTCAAATAATAAATTAAGTGATGAGGATCATAGATACGCATTATTTGCTCAATTATATAATGGTATGACAAAGGAAGAATTTAATCCGGATTCTGCTTTACGATTTTTAAATAAATTATACGGTGGAAAAGTGACTATGATAAAGGAAACAGGCAGAGGAAATATAGTGCATAGATTTGGAAATTTGAATATAATTACTCTCATAGATGATGTAACTATAAAGACTTTACCATCAATAGACAAACTTGAGGGAAAATATCAGGAAGCGTTATATTTTATTGGAGAATCAGAACAACCACATTTTATGCTAAAATATAATACGCTTTGGTTTACAACAGGAAGACTTAATGATAGTATGCATAGAGATTTTGCAAGTAAGAATACAAATGGCAAGGCTTCTGAAATGATGGTAGGTATTCACGCTTATACTTTTAGGTCACATTATGATAAAATGGATACTATTTTAAATAAAGCGGCAGTTGTTAAGTTTAAAAATAATATCTTGGAGGTTATAAAAAAATTATGAATGGAAGATATTTAAAAAGATGTGATGATGTGTATTATTAGTCAGGAAAATCAGTCAGACAAAAAAGGTGAATATTATAAGCAGATATTTACCTATTTAGAAATATCTATAAAGTGGTTTGAAAAATTTATAAATACTGTTTGGGTAGGCAAAAAATATGTTGAGTAATAGGGCCAACGCTATTTGTATTTTAGAGATACTTAGAGAATATTCGGATGCAGAGCATATTTTGTCGATGCGCGAGATTATCCAAAAAATGAAAAGCATTTATGATTCTACTGTTGATCGTAGAACGGTGTACAGCGCAGTTAATCTTTTGAAATATGATCTTGGTTATGAGATATCAGTATATGAAGAAAATAAGTGCGGTTATTATTTGCAGGAACGGGAACTGGAACCATCTGAGGTCAGACTGCTGATGGATACTGTTTATACTTTTGATGGTATACCAGTGCGACAGAGTGAAATGCTGATCGACAAGCTGCAAAAATTTTTGAGCTGTTATCAGCGTAAGTCTTATTGTAATCTTAAAATAATACGAGCAGAACGGAGAACGCCTAATAAAGCAGTGTTTTCTACAATTGATTTACTGGATGAAGCTATCAGTAAAAAAGTACAAGTAGAATTTACATATTTGCAGTATGATTTGCAGAAGAGATTAATGCCACAAAAACAAATGCGCTATTTAGTCAATCCTTATATGCTTGTTTTTGCTAATGGTAACTATTATTTAGTTTGTAATTACAACGGCCATGATAATATTAGCTATTATCGGGTTGATAAGATTTTTGATGTAAAGATTAAAAAAAACAGTCCGACTAAGCAGTTACCAAAAAATTTTGATTCGTTTATCTATACTAGAGATAAAATCTATCTATTTCAATCGTATCCCGAAGCAGTGACTTTAAGATGTGATAATTGTATTTTAAATGATGTTATAGAACGATTTAATGCAGATGTTCGGTTAACGGCTGATGGTACGGAACATTTTTTAGCGCACATAAAAAATACGCCTGGCGGTATGATCTTTTGGCTTTTGCAGTATCTGCAATATTGTGAAGTATTGGAACCGTTGCCACTACGCGAAAAGATAATTGAAGTTTTGAACAAAAATAAATATCAGGAAGGAAGATGATATAATGGATAGATTTAGTTATGAAATTTTGAGCCTGGTAAAAAAACAGTTTGAAAAAGTTGTTGGGGCTAAAGCTTATCAGGTACCAACGGGGCTAAACAATTCTGTACTGCAGTTTTATGTATGCGAATTAGCCGATAATTTATTTAGTAAAATAGATGCGCAGCATGAACTGCAATATGGTAGTGGTTCAGGAAATGAACTTGGAAGTAAAATGTTGGCGTTGAGATCCTCATCGGCGATGACTTTTAATCTGTTAGGAAATGGTTTTGTAGATATTTTAGGAGACCACAAGATAGGGTCAGGCAAATATAGTATTGAATATGAAAAACAGTTGCCAACTTTGTCAAAAGGCCTTCCTGCTAATCTGGATGCTTTTTTATATAATGATTCGACCCAGGAGGGTATTTTATGTGAGATGAAAATGTTGGAATGGCTTTTAAATACGCCGGGAAATTTGAGTGAGGCATATTTAAAAAAAGAAAATTATATAAATGAAGAAGCTTATGAATATTTTAGGCAGGCTGCAGAGCTTTTAGTCAGAGAGGAAAGTATGGCGGATAGTTACAGAAAGGTAAAATTTAACCGGTATGATGCTTTTCAGATGTTCAAACATACACTAGCGGCCTATAATGGATGTTGCAGTGGTGGAAAATTGCCTCCAGTAAAAAAGCTGACACTAGTTAACTGTGTGTGGGAGTTAACTTATCCAGAAATATTGCCTGATGCATACGCAAGTAAATATACAGTTGCTGAACAGCAGGAACATGCTGAATTTGCTGTATTTCAAAGAGCAATGGAATCTGTACAGAAATTGTTTCAAAAAAAGGGAATAGATTTTGCCATCGAATATTATTCCGTGGTAGATTGGCTGCGAATTTTGCAGAAATCTTCGTGGGAAAAATACTATTTAACACGTTATACTTTCGGCAAATAAATATTTCGCTACTTAAGTAGCAGAAAAGGAACAAGCAGTTGGCCTAAAGCCAACTGCTTGTTCCTTTTCTGATTTGAAATTATGTAAATATATTTTGAAAAATATTTTTCGCTTTAGGGATTTTCGGTGCCGTCAGCTCAAAGCTGTGGGCGATCATGGCGAATAATTCGCCTTTGGGTACGGTGTTTACTTCAACGGTGTTCCAATGTTCTTTGTTCATATGCCAGGCCGGGTAAATGCCTTTGTAAGTACGGCGTAGAAACTCGGATCTGACCGGATCACATTTCAGATTGATACAGAGCTTGCCGTGCAGATGAAAGATGAGGGCGAACCATTTGCGGTTGCCGCTGTGACGCATGATCGTGCTGTCGTCATCGGCAAAGGGATAATCTTCGACAGCGTTATGATAAGTCAGGCAATGGGCGATCAAAGCTTGTTTATTCATGAAGGGACACCTCCGGTTATCGATATGTTTCTTGAGAGCACGGGTTTTAATAGTCTAATAAGCGGCCGTTATCGTTCCAGTTGCCATACATAATGTTCTTCTTCGTATTTTCTTTGAATTTTGCAAACCGTATTTGAAAAATATCGGGCTGCTTCTTTTTCTTTTGCAGTGTATTGATGCGAACGCGCTGATACAGCGGCGGAAAGTTTTTGAAATTGGCATAGGCATCGGGATTGTTCTGCAGCCAGCGCTTGATAACAGGGTCGATTTTGAAATGTTCAGGATTCATATCGGGCAAAACGGCATAGCCTGCTTCTGTCATCAGCCCAAGCTTAGCTAACCTGCGGACTCTTTCTTTGTTCAGTTCCGTCCAGGGGCTGTTAGGTTTTCTGGGTGTAAGCCGCTGTACTATTTTGCCGTCAGCTGTTTTTTTGCAGGTGGAATCGATCCAGGCAAAGCAAAGCGCTTCTTCAACGACATCTAAATAGGCTATCGCATAGTCGCTAGGTGTTTTGGAACGGGTTACCAGCACCCAGCATTCTTTTTCTCTGGCTGAATTTTCCAGAAACCATGCCCGTAGGTCCTGCCGTGTATGTATTGGTAATAAATTTTTGATCTCCATTTGTCAGTCCTTTAAAAAAGCTGTTTAGTATCTTAAAAATTTGCTTATTCGCTAAATTGTTAAGTATATTATACAACAAAAAAGCCGACCAGAAGGTCGGCTTTTACTCTTTGGTATAAAATTATTTGCCGGTCAGGCGTTTGATGATTTCCTGATAGGCTTCTTCGACGCTGCCCATATCACGGCGGAAACGGTCTTTGTCGAGTTTTTCGTTGGTGTCCCAGTCCCACAGGCGGCTGGTATCAGGGGTGATCTCATCGGCGAGGATGACTTTACCGTCGGCATCGACGCCAAATTCCAGCTTGAAATCGATGAGGCGGACCTTACGTTCGGTCAAAAAGGCTTTGAGGATCTCGTTGATCTTTAAAGCATAGGCTTTGATTTCTGCGACCTGCGCATCGGTAGCGAGACCAAAGGCTTCAGCATAGTCGGCGTTGATCATGGGATCGCCCAGATCATCGTTTTTGTAGTAAAATTCTACGATAGGGCGCTTCATGACATAGCCTTCTTCGACGCCCATTTTTTGAGCCAGGCTGCCGGCAGCTATGTTGCGGGTAACCACTTCTATCGGGATAATGGTGACTTTTTTGCAGAGGGCTTCACGGTCACTGAGTTTTTTGATCTGATGATGCGGGATACCGTTTTTTCCCAGCAGGTCAAAGAAGAAGCTGGTGATCGTATTATTCATAATGCCTTTATCGACGATAGTGCCTTTTTTGAGGCCGTTCATGGCGGTAGCGTCATCTTTATAATAGATGATTACTTCATTGGGGTTCTCGGTTTCAAAAACTTTTTTGGCTTTGCCTTCATACAACATATTGGCCATTGTCTGCACCCTGCTTTCTTTTAAATAAATTTATTAGTAGAGCCGGCGAATGTAAAGCACTCGTCGCCTGCTAAATCGCAAGAGTCGATAATTTCGCATTTTTTACATTGTTAGTTTAGCCTGTTTGCCTGTCCTTGTCAATGATTTTTCGGAACATTTAATGTGAATTTTAGTGAAAAAGCACCTTTTTAGGCAAATTTTCCGAACATTCAAACAGGAAAAATGAAAAATATTTGCCAAAAACTCTTTACAAATCAAAAAATGTGATTTATAATCACAGCATAAGCAACAGCGAAGTTGCAGGCCAAGGCCTGAGTTCGCTGTTGTTTTGTTTTTATTGTCGCTTAGATTAGATAAGGGGGAGAGACGATTATGAGCAATGTACCAAAAATGTTTGGCAGCCTGGTTTTTAACGAGACGGTCATGAAAGACCGCCTGCCGACGGCTACCTACAAGACGTTCAAAAATGCTGTCTTAAAAGGCGAAGCGCTGGATCTGCCGATCGCTAATATCATCGCCAACGCGATGAAGGATTGGGCTTTGGAGCATGGCGCGACCCACTTTACGCACTGGTTCCAGCCGATGACCGGTATTACGGCCGAGAAGCATGAAAGCTTTATTGCTCCGACTGCCGATGGCCGTGTTATTATGGATTTTTCCGGCAAGGAATTGATCCAGGGCGAGCCTGATGCTTCCAGCTTCCCGTCCGGCGGGTTGCGCGCTACGTTTGAAGCCCGCGGTTACACTGCCTGGGACCCGACCTCTTATGCTTTTATTAAGGATGGCTGTTTATGTATCCCGACCGCATTTTGTTCTTATACCGGTGAAGTACTGGATAAAAAAGCGCCGCTGCTGCGTTCGATGTGCTGTGTAGATAAAGCAGCCAAACGTATCCTGGCACTGTTTGGGGAAACTACCGAGAAGGTTGTGACGACAGTAGGGCCGGAACAGGAATATTTTCTGGTCGATAAGGATATGTGGGAGCAGCGCAGAGATCTGATTTATACGGGTCGGACGCTGTTTGGCGCTAAAGTGCCGAAAGGTCAGGAGATGGAAGACCATTATTTTGGGATCATCAAACCGCGCGTGCTGGCCTTTATGAAAGAGCTGGATGAAGAGCTGTGGAAGCTGGGCGTGCTGGCAAAAACGGAGCATAACGAAGTTGCTCCGGCGCAGCATGAGCTGGCGCCGATCTTTACTACTACCAATGTGGCTTCGGACCACAATCAGCTGACTATGGAATTTATGAAGCGTGTGGCCCTGCGGCACGGCCTGGTGTGTCTGCTGCATGAGAAGCCGTTTGCAGGCGTTAACGGCAGCGGCAAGCATAATAACTGGTCTATTGCTACGGCCGAAGGTGATAATTTGCTGAGCCCCGGCAAAGAGCCGCATAAAAATACCCGTTTCTTACTGTTTCTTGCAGCCATTATCAAGGCTGTTGATGAATACCAGGACCTGCTGCGCGTGAGCGTAGCCAGCGCCGGCAACGATCATCGTCTCGGCGCGAACGAAGCGCCTCCGGCGATCGTATCGGTTTTCCTGGGTACAGAGCTGACCAATATTCTGGAAGCTATCGAAAAAGGGAAAAAATACAATCCTGATGCGGCTGCTCTGCTGAAGCTGAGCGGCGATATTATCCCGGCACTGACCAAGGATAATACGGACAGAAACCGCACGTCTCCGTTTGCTTTTACCGGCAACAAATTTGAGTTCAGAATGCTGGGCAGCGAGTTTTCGATCGCCGGACCCAATATCGTCCTCAATACTATCGTTGCTGAAGCTTTGGAGCAATTTGCAGATAAATTAGAAAAGGCAGCCGATAAAGATGCTGCTATGAAGAAATTGATCAAAGAAACCATCGTCAAGCATAAACGCATCGTGTTCAACGGTGACGGCTATACGGACGCATGGGTCAAAGAGGCCAAATCGAGGGGGCTTCTCAATCTTAAATCCACGCCGGAAGCGCTGCCTTATATGGAAGCAAAAAAGAATGTCGACTTGTTTGTCAAACATGGTATTTTTACCGCGACCGAGGTGCATTCCCGGGTGGAGATCATGCTGGAAAAATATGCCAAAACGATCAACATCGAAGCTTTGACCATGCTGGATATGCTGCATAAGGATATCCTGCCGGCGGCAGTTGCTTATACTAATGATCTGCTGGGCAGCGCTACAGCCAAAAAGGCACTGGGAATCAAGAGTTGTTTTGAGGCTGAGCTGGCGTCTAAGCTTTCTGATCTGACGTCTAAAATGTATACCAGCGGTGAAAAACTGGCGAAAGCCCTGAAAGGCGTAGAAAAATGCGCCGATATGAAGGCGGAAGCCAATTATTACCATGACGTGGTTTTGAAAGAAATGGAACTTCTGCGCAGCTATGCCGATGCGGCCGAAGAACTGATCGGCGAAGATTACCTGCCATATCCGACCTATGGCAAGCTGCTGTACGGCGTCAATAACTAAAAGACGCACAGGGGACGGTCAACAACGCGAAGAAGCGTATCCGTAAGGGATACGCTTCTTTTTGTATAAAAAATAGAGATAAAATGATTGGATGTGGAGGACTATGATGGAGAAATATGTAGCAGCAGATACGATTTGGGTATTGATCGGCGCCTTTATGGTATTTTTTATGCAGCCTGGCTTTGCCATGGTCGAGACTGGTTTTACCAGAGCGAAAAATGCCGGCAATATCGTCATGAAAAACTTTATGGACTTGTGTCTGGGCAGTATCGTGTTCTGGATCATCGGCTTTGGCCTGATGTTTGGTACGGATATTGGCGGTTTGCTTGGTACGCCTGATTTCTTTGTACAGAACGATTATGGAGCTTCTTATCCATCCTGGGCCTTCTTTATCTTTCAAACAGTTTTCTGTGCGACGGCCGCTACTATTGTCTCAGGCGCGATGGCCGAGCGGACGAAGTTTTCTGTGTACTGTATGTACAGTATTCTGATCAGCGCGATCATTTATCCGATCTCGGGACACTGGATCTGGGGCGGCGGCTGGCTGGCGGAAATGGGCTTCCATGATTTTGCCGGTTCGACTGCGGTCCATATGGTTGGCGGTGTAGCAGCGCTTGTCGGCGCAAAGATCCTGGGGCCGCGTATTGGTAAATATAATGCTGACGGCAGCGTTAATGCCATACCGGGACACAGTCTGACGCTGGGCGCTCTGGGTGTATTCATTCTCTGGTTCGGCTGGTTTGGTTTCAACGGCGGTTCTACAGTTTGCGCGACCGGCGACGATGTCTTGACGTCGATGGGCAGAATCTTTGTTACAACTAATCTGGCGGCTGCCGCCGCAGCTACGGCGACGATGTTTCTGACCTGGCTGCGTTATGGCAAGCCAGATGTTTCGATGACGCTGAACGGTGCCCTGGCAGGGCTGGTTGCGATCACTGCCGGCTGCGATACAGTCAGTGTGCCTGGTTCTTTTGCTATCGGCATTATCGCCGGGATCGTGATCGTTTTTGCAGTAGAATTTTTTGATCAGGTGCTCAAAATAGATGATCCGGTGGGCGCGATTTCTGTACATGGTGTCTGCGGCGCTTTGGGTACGCTTTTGGTGGGTATTTTTGCGGTGGACGGCGGCTTGCTGTACGGCGGCGGTACTGATCTGCTGCTGACGCAGGCAACGGGCGTGATCGCGGTTGCCGCTTATATCGGTATCGTGATGACGTTTGTTTTCCAAATCATCGATAAAACTATCGGCCTGCGCGTCACCGCCCGTGAAGAAATCGCCGGCCTGGATATGGAAGAGCATGGCCTGGCCAGTTCCTATGCTGACTTTATGCCGGCTGTGGAAGATTTCCACGGCGCTGTAAGTGCCGCAGAAGCAGCAGAGGCGGGCGTTACTGTGACACATGTCACTGCAGCAGCGGGAGCGACGTCGGCAGCAACTGTTGGCAAGCCGGCAGCTACACCGAAGATGACCAAGATCGTTATCATTACCTCGCAGCTGCGGTTTGAAATGCTGAAGGATGCTTTGGATAAACTGGGGATCACAGGCATGACGGTAACGAAGGTTTTGGGTTATGGCCTGCAGAAAGGCAATACTGAATATTATCGCGGCGCGGAAGTCAGTGTGCATTTGCTGCCCAAGGTCAAAGTTGAGCTGATCGTTTCGGCGATCCCTGTAGAGGCTGTTGTGGCTGCAGCGAAAAAAGTGCTGTATACCGGTAAGTATGGCGACGGTAAAATCTTTATCTACGACGTGGAAAACGTCGTCAAGATCCGTACCGGCGAGGAAGGCTACGATGCCTTACAGGATAAACCGCTCGAAGAATAATTGTGAAAGCTGAAAACTGTATAACTGCTGCGCACGGCAGCTGACAAACAGTCCGTTCGATACTGAGCGGACTGTTTTTGTTGGAAAAATTTTCAATAAAGTAATTGATAATTATTATTAAAAACTTTGACGCACTGATCTTTATGTGATATAGTGGAATCAAGAACAGGGGTTGCTGGCAATAGCTGACAGTAACCGGTTTATTAAAAAAAGACAGGAGTTGAAAGTTATGTTGTATACCGTAGAAGACGCGATCCAGATTTACCACGCCAAATCCTCAACTTTGGAATTTTTTGCGGCAAAAGTGCCGAAAGCTGCCTGGCAGGGAATTCGCAAAGCAGACATTGAACCGGCTAAGGAATACTACAGCGATGATATTATTGTAGATTTCGACTTGCTGGACCGGGCCGCCTATGAAGAAAAAGTCTGCGGCGGTGCGCATAGCGATCTTCCTGATGCAGCCTTTCCCGTACTTGTCATTGTCAAGGAACTGCCGGAATAAAAATTTTATGCATAAAAACGACCTTGCCAAGCCAGACGCTTACAAAGGTCGTTTTTTTATTTACATTTTTAATATATGCTGTGCAGGGAATGTTTTATACGCAGCGGTATAGGTGCCTGAAAGCAGCAGCATAACCTGCGAGTCAGAGAAAAATCGCGCATTGTGATCTACTGCGTTGTGTGCGATGCGAGCTGTAAAAGGTGGAAGGAATGTTTGAGCGGTTTAGCCGCGAGTTGCCTGGAACCAGAACAGCGAGCAAAGCTTAACAGCAGTCGTCACAGCGCGAAAAGTTCTTTGGTTACCTTTCTTGCCCAAGAAAGGTAGAAGTATTATTTTTGTAACCAAACTGTAATTTTTTTCCGGTCAATATTTAAATATTGAAAACTTCACACAGGATAAAATGCGTATATAATAAAAGCCGTAGAAATAAAACCTGCATAGCAGGAAAGGAAAGAGGTCAATTAAAATGAAAAAATCTGTAATCGTAGTGGTCTGCTTATTATTGGTAGGCATTTTTGGCTGGTCGATCGCCAAAGCCAACAGCGCCGATATCAAAGTACATCTTGGAGCAGGCACCATCGTTATGGATCAGCAAGAGCTGGTATTAACTCCTGACGAAGCCATTGTGGTACAGGAAGATACAGTATACCTGCCGCTGCGTCCACTGATGGAAAAAATGGATTACCAGGTCTTCTGGGATGCCGGTATGCAAAATGTTTCAATGGAAAAAGGTGATCAAACCTATTTCATGACTATTGGCAGTAACCAATATGGACGTAATGGTCAGACTATTACGCTGGATAACGCTCCTATTTTAGTTAATGGTAAGACTATGGTACCGGTTACCTTCTTTACCAATGTCATGAATAAAACTGTAGATGTCTCCAACAGCCATGTTTAAGCCTTAAAGGCGATTACATCTCATATATAGCTTCCTACAGGCAAAATACCGCTTTCATTGAAAGCGGTATTTTGCTGTTTGCAGATGCCGGTCACTAAGGTGAGGCAGAGCGGTAAAATAAAGCCTGGAGTATTTATTTGCCAAAAGAAAAAATGCGATAATATAAAAAATAGGTTATAATTGATAGCGGATGAATTAACTATGTTATTTTGTAGAAATTATAGCGGCGTTGCTTAAAATACAGAAAGAGGTAGCTTTATGTGGGGGAAACTGCATCGTGAACTGATCGTCATAACCATAATCTCTGTTTTGATCATGGCTGTTGCTTTTGCGTTCAATTTCAGTGCCAGCCAAAAGGAGATCCTTGAACGTCAGACTTACGATTATTTACTGGAAGCAACTAATTATACTAAGGTTGTTTTGCATACCGAGATCAAACGCCAGAATGATCTGCTGGATATTATAGTTAAAAATGCGCCGCAATATGAGGGTCAGTATGACAAATTAGAAGGCCTGCTGAATTCGGTTTCCAATACGGGACATTTTTCCCGTGTCGGGTTGACGTACCGCGGTGAAAAAACCTTACTGTGCTACGGCGGTGAAGTCGATATTCGGGAACGCAGTTATTATAAAAAGGCTCTGGCAGGTGAAACAGTAATCGAAGCGCCGGTCATTTCAATGATCAGCGGCAAAAAAGTAGTTGTGCTGGCTAAACCCTTTTATAAGGACGGCGCGATCGCCGGTGTTGTTCACGAGGCTTACGATCTGGATGCTGCAGGCCAGACGCTGCTGGCCGGGCTGAATATGAAGGAAGACCGCATCACGATGATAGCCAAGGTCAACGGTGACGTCATTATGGGTATCCGCAATGGCAAATATGATAATTTTTACAGCTTCTTGAAGGAAAATGCTATCGGCTGTTCGATGACCAGCCAGCAGCTGCAAAAAGCGATAGACAATAAAGAGAGCGGTGCCTTTTATTATACTGATATCAATGGAGAGACACAGTATGTGGCCTTTGCCCCGGCAGAGGTCAATGACTGGTATACCTTCCAGATCGTTTCGGGGACGAGCCTGCTGGCAGACCAGCAAATGCTGAATAAGATCGCCAGGGACACGATGGGAAAATATTTTCTGCTTATTTGCCTGTGCTTTATTGTGATCATTTACATCTGGCGGCAGATAGAGAAAGACCGCTTAAAACAGATCAATGCCGAGATCGAAGGTCTGCGGCTGACGGCCGGCTTGATGGAAGGCTGTATGTTTGAATTTGATTTGAAAACCTGTAAATTTTTGGTTGTGAAAAATAGCGTGGGTAACGCGTCCGGCAATAATAGTGAAAAACAAGTGCTGGAGAAACTGAGTGGTTTTATGACAGCGGTCATTGCGAAAAAAGATGGCGGCAGTTTGAAGCATTATTTCCATGAGGAGGATCTGCCGGCTGTGCAGAAGGCGTTGGTGGAACTGAAACGGGCGGGCAGAACCGTTTTTCAGGGACGTCTGTATACAGACGCCGGCGATTATCACTGGTACCGTTTTTATATGGCAGTGGTGTTTGATGATAAGCGGCAGATCAAACGCGTTCTGGGCAATGTGCTGGATATCAACGATACGCAGAATAAATTCGCACGTATGCAGCATAAAGCAGAACGTGATGGATTGACGGGCGTTTATAACCGGACCGTCTTTGAAAAATATGTCAATGAAGTTTTGGCTGACGGTACGAAACGGCAGCATGCCTTTTTCCTGCTCGACATTGATGATTTCAAGAATGTTAACGACAGTAAGGGACATGCATTCGGAGATGCGGTGCTGTGCGAAGTTACGGCTAACCTTGAACGCAGCTTCCGCAGCTCGGATCTGCTGGGGCGCATCGGCGGCGATGAATTTGCGGTGCTGATGTGCGATATTAGCAGTAAGGAAAATGCTTTAGCCAAAGCGGAGCAGATCTGCAGCCTTTACAGCAAAGGCGATACTCAGGAAGGCTTGAAAATATCCTGCAGTATTGGCATAGTGTTCTGTGAGTCTGCTGCCGGATCGACCTTTGACGATTTATATCAGCAGGCAGATAAGGTTTTGTATAAAGCGAAAGAAAAAGGTAAAAATGTTTTTGTCGTGTTTGATGATACCATGCTGTAAAGGATGGTAGGAAAAGTATTTGCCTGATATAAAAAGCAGCTTCTCCTGCAAATGGAGAAGCTGCTTTTTGATGTAAAAATAAATTTCTAAAAAAACTATTTTGAAAAAAGGCAGAATGTGCTATAATAACATAAATTAAAGTATTAGGAATTTAAATATTGCTAAATTTAAAACTTATGAAGCTGATTTTCGGCAAGGTAGATTGCAACCCTCTCCGCCTTGTTTGAAGATATTCCCCAAAAATAGACCTGCCGTGAGGCAGGTCTATTTTTTTATTAGGGGCTCTTTAAATCGGGTATTTTATAAGGCGTAATGATTTTAGCGGCTTCCTGCAGGCCATTCTGCATGATAAAATTACGGATCGTTTCGAGGATATAAGAAAAACAAATTGCTAAATAAGTACTGAAACCTTCACTGTCCTTTGCTTCCAGACAAAGATAAGCCTGCCAGGCATATTTAGACAGGGTATCTGTTGTTCCGTAGAGGTTCTGCCGGTGAAAAGCCAGATAATAACCCCAGTGCAACAGCTTGTTGGTTTCCTGCAGGATCGCCTGCAATGGCCGCAGCTCAGTAAGCTCGATCAGGGAATTGACCATCAGGGCCAGAGGTATTTTGCCGGGCTGGGTAAATTCTGCCTGCCAGGATTTTTGGGTAAGGGGATCGATTTTGTCAAAGGCGGCTGCCGCAGCAGGTTTGATGATCACGGACATCAGCTGTAAGGCACTGAGATAGATCAGCGTGTCTTTTTTATACCGTTCGTTCTGCATACAGTTGGCAGTGATGAATGTCGGCGGCAGTCTGACGATAGTGCCTTTAGTATTGATAGTTTCGGCAAAACCGATCTCGTTGAGCAGAGCCAGCGATTTGCGGATCGTAGAAACCGAGACTTTATAGTTTTTGGCAAGCTCTGCTTCGTAGGGTAAAAAGGTGCCGGGTTCATAGATGTTGGCGGCGATCTTGTCGATCAGGTCGCGCGCTATCTGTGTATAGTAGTGATCGCGCCCTTTTTCCGCACTCCAGCTGTAATCATAAACAGGCGTGATAGTGTCTGAAAGCTGATATTTTCTGCTTAATTTTTGGATATATTTTGTGACAGAGGCCGAAAAATCAAGGCACATATCATTGAAACATTTGTTGATAAGCTGGTAATCCTTGCTTAGCAGAGCGGCCAGCAGCTGTCGGAAATCTTCCTGATCATATTTGAGCAGCAGATTTTTAGGAGTGGCCAGAGTAAGCTGGGAGTATGTTTTCAGACTGTTATATAAATCGTTATATAGTAGATTATTGGAGCTGCGCAGCAGTTCGTTCAACAGAGATGAAAAAACTGCGTCAAGAGCAGCAGTGTCCGTACTGTTGATTTTCTTGAGCAGCTTCTGGTAACTGGGAAGTTTTTTGAGATCACCATGTACAGCCGTAAAATAAAACAGCGGCGGTAAAATAAGTCCCATGGTTTGATAAACTTCGGCCAGTGAGTTCTGACGTCGGACCAGATTTTCGGCATAGCTGCGCGAGCCGCTGTTTGGTACAGGTCGGTAAATGATCCGGGCCGGTTTGCGTTCTGTGGTTTCAATCAGTCCTTCAGCTTTCAATTTAGCCAAAACGTCTTTGACCGTACGGATACCGACATTATAAATGGCCGATAACTGCGGCATAGAGGGTAAAGTATCGCCGTTTTTAAAGTGCCCGCAGGTAATCTGGTCATGTAAATTTTGATAAAGAAATTCAAACAACGTATTTTTGCTTAACATCGCCAATATCCCTTCGAAAATATTACAAGTAAATTATAACATAAACATTTATAGTAAAACATATAGTAAATTTAGTTATTTGA